>Ga0265798_10000051_pt1 | contig 248434 bp, 215 predicted proteins | sample P3T30metagenome_FD_192430 | JGI IMG/M metagenome (GOLD analysis project Ga0265798, IMG submission 192430) | Plant litter microbial communities from East Loma Ridge, Irvine, California - P3 T30 | ecosystem: Environmental > Terrestrial > Plant litter > Unclassified | place: USA: California... | reverse complement strand
CACCGCCATCCCTCGCACGTCGTTGGTACACATCTGCGTTGCCCGCAAGAAGTTGACGTAGTCCAACACCCCCGGAGACCGGTAATTGGCCCCCGTAAAGGCCGCGAGGCTTTGCATGGGTACGCGCAGACCATCCCGGCGGTCAAATCGCTTACTCGCGAACGCCGCTAACCCATTTGGCAGACTGAAGTACTGCGTGTCAGGGGTCTCGATACCGCACATGCGCAGGCATTCGGCGTAGACCATTTCGATAGCACACACCTCGGCATGTTCTTCTTTGGCCGGGAACTTAACCATCCATGCTTCAAAGCCCGGCGTGACGGCAGTGGTAAACCCGCCAGTTTCGGGATCGCGATAGACGAGGGCCTTAGGCCTGGCACCTTGAGGCGAACCGCCCACCAGCAGCAACGTCTGCAGGAACTCGCCACCGTCTCCATGGAGCACTTTCTGCACTTCGGCGGCAAGCTGTTCCAGCGGGATATGGACTTCAGATTCCTGCCCTTCGGGTGCCACGGGCTCAAACGTCAGGGCACCCATAGCATTGCTACCGATGTAGGCCAGCCGTTCCAGTGAGCCAATGCGCGCCGTGGTGAGCCCGCGGCGCCTGAACATACGGTCCATCAGCAACATGCCCCACCCGTCCGGCAACGAGTCGTAAACAGGCCCTGGCAAGTACAGTTGGTGGTCTGGAAAATCTCGACGCAGCTGAGCCCCCTCCAACGGCAGCGTGTAGGAGGACAGTTCCAAGCCCTTTTGCCTGGCGTCATTGCTGTACTCGAATACGATCAGCGGGCGTCCGGTCAAGGCTGTCGTGGAGACCAGCGTACCCCATTGCCATCGCTCACCCCAGCCCTCGTAGAGGACGTTCACCTGCTCAAGCATTGCCGGACTTCCTCTTTGAACGGAGACGATTGGCGCTGTTTTCATAGCGACGAATGTCCTCGATGCTTTCCAGCTTTGGCAGGAACAGGCCTTCGAGTTCCTTGGTTCGGCCCAGGGCAATCGCCACCCTGACCACGTTCTCGAACCCGACATTGCGCCCGGCTTCAAGGTTGGACACGGTGTTGGTGGCGATGCCGGCACGCCCGGCCAACTCGGCTTGTGTCATGTCCAGCGCCAAGCGCTCTATGCGCAAGCGATCGCAGAGGCGCTTGACTACCTCACTCGGCTTGCTGAAGCTTAAATCCAACATGGTGTGTACCTAGCCCATTCTGTGCCAGTTAGTCCCCAAAATTATAGAATTAACGTCCAGCCCTATCAAGCGACCTAATTCCCTGAATCTGCGCCTTATCTCTCCATTACTGACTTTAGCCACAATTTTCTGGATTTACCTACCACCAAGCCAAAGGGCAGAGACAACCATTTTGACCCGTAGAAACATATGATGGGTGAAGACGTGCCTTCCGCCCGAGCCCGGTGAGCGGTGAGCGGTGAGCGGTGGCGGCAAAAATGAGCGCAAGCTAAAACTTTCTCGACCTGAAAATATCGTTCCAGAGCCAAGCCAAAATGTTTTTTGGCGATCCCGGTAGCATTCAGGTTTCGTCGGGCAGGCGGCTTATCTGATCATTTCCTTTGGAACCACGCCCAGCCCCCGTTTTACCCCACCTGCTGGACTTGATCTGCATCAGGCTCCAGCGCAACCTCTGTCGCGATCTGATTGGTGATGCCGAACGGGATGTGCACGGATGGAGCAACCGCGCTGGTCGATTTAAGGTGCCCTGATTGGTCATCGAAGAAAATGTGAGGTTTCAATACAGCTAAAATTTTGCCTTTTTCGATGCCACCCAGGAAGAATGCGTCATTGGCCATGACACCCCAACTCTTGAGCGTATTCATCGCGCGCTCATGAGACGGTGCATTGCGGGCTGTAACGATCGAGACGCGTATGCGGTTTTCGTATCCAGGATTGAGCTTTTTGTGCGTCTCCTCGACCGACTGGATTTTGGAGATCCGCACCATGAACTCCTTCAGCGGCCCGGGGTTATGGGGCTGCATGACGTTCGTCACTTCGTGCGCATGGAACTCAGACAATCCAGAGGCCTGCATGATTGTTTCGGACTCATCGCCGGCGAGTACGCCGTCAAAGTCGAATGCGATGCGCAGGGTTTTATCAGTTTCGTCATCTTCGAATTTTGAATCGAGCACCTGGCCAGCCGGGTATCCGGCCTTGATGGCCGCTTCCACGTCTTTTTTATCCCCCGACAAAAATAAAGCGATATTCAGTGCTGGTATGTATTCATAAGGAGACTTTCCCTGCATGAAAATCGCTCTTGTCATCCCAAGCCCGTAGTGCTCGATAGTCTTCAGGACGCGCAGCCCAGTGTCGGGATCATTGCGCGAAAGAAGTATCACCTCGACGAGCGGATCCGCAGGATCGACGCTCAGGTCATTCACTGACAGCAAGCGCTTGATGAAGGGGAACGCGATCCCCTTGGGAAGCGGGACGTGAAGATTTTTTTGCTGGAACTTGCGGTATTCCTCCTCCCCCTGACTTTGAAACACTGCGTCCGATCCCGCCAAATCAAACACAGCGCTGGAAGCGACGCCGATCACCAGGCGATTCTCTAACTCGTAGGGCATTGGGACCTCCAAAAATACGTGCCTACTTAGAACTGAAGCCAGTTACGGCAACGCCAAACGTTGCCCTCCCCCTCGACGTCGACTGCTCCTGAATCTCACCGGACAGTTGCTCCGACGCGCCGGAAATCTGCTGCCGTTCGGTGTCCCGGGTATTGAGCAGGCGCTCCAGTTCAAGGCGAATGGCCAACGATCCATAGCTAGCGGATCACGGGCATCGAAGTTATTCGATGTGCACCCAGCCAAAAGATCGAACAGCGCAACACGCATGGGCATCTCCTCCAACAGGGCGAACGCGCGATCAACCCTTAATGAGTTTGTTCGCCGCCAGATCCCAGGTGGAGGCTGCGGTGACTTCCATGGTGCCGTTGTCTTTCTGGGCGGTCAGCTCCCATTTGATCTTGGTGAAGTTCAGCGACAGGGTCTCCACCGGCTTGCCACCGCCGCCGCCACTGACACTGACGTTGGAGACCACCACGTTGCTCAGGGTGTAGATGATGAACGGCATCAACTGGCCGTTGCCCTCGGCGGCGTTGCTGCCGACGGTCACCTTGACCTCGGCAATTGGTTTGCCGCCGCAGCAGTACTCATTGATGCTCGGAGTGGCGGAGTCGACGAACTTGGTCAGGGTGAACTCGCCGATGTGTGGCTTGCCGGACGTACGCTCCGAGTTACTCACGTCATTGGTGACTTGCATGGCCACGTTGTGGCTGTAGGACATGACTTCGATCTTGTTGGCGTAGCCTTCCAGCATGGAGTCGCCTTTGATCGTAGTGCCTAGATCGAGAATGATCGCATCCATGAAAGATGTTTCCTTGTACAACCAGCGGAAATAGAGGACCCGCCGCATGACGGCGGGCTATATTACAGCGATCAGCCTGCGACGGGCGCCGGCAACACGGCGACCAGTCGGGACCAATCATTACATCGCCAAGAAACCGAATCAGGATCATTCAGCAGGGAGTAATACGATGAAGGCTCGCTGCCCCTGCTGTGGCCATACTCGCATCAGGCTACCGCCTACTCATAAGTGCCCAGAATGCGGACGTTTTTCTCCTGAGTGGCTGATTTATGATTGGGAAGCCTTTGCGGCCCTCAGGCGTCAGCACCTCAAGTACAACATACTGATAATCAGTATGGTGGTCGCTAACATCTTCGCGCTAATAGCGTTTGATTCCGGGAATGTTTTTTTGTGGATGCTGAACGCTTTGTCTATCCCAGCAACAATCAGTCTAGTTCTATGCCTGCGTGATCTTCGAGGGCAAGCAGGGTACGAAGGGCATGACGGTCGTGCTGTTTTACCTTGGTTCGTGTGATTCTGATCAAAATGACTGGCGTTGGCCGATAGCTGCCTTCCGCGATTGCCGCAGTCGACTGTCTGCTGACTGTCACCACGCCAGCTTTTGTCGAATGCTGACACTCACTCTAAACCGCTTCATGCCGTTAACTCACGGGGGGCTGAGGACATCCCTGGGACGGCCCTCCTCTAGACTTTAAGTGCGTGCCGTCGGGTCATCACGCGGTTAGACGCAAAAATGCCCCGTATCACACAGGTCCGTCAGCTTGAAATCCCGAACAATGTATTCGCAAGCAAGAGGACATAGTATGCCGATGACCAGAAGAAACCGAGCTGGAGTTCAATATCGCAACGAGAAACGTTGTCCTCACCCCTCACCCCTCACCATGAACAGGTTATCCACGATTTGGTGCAGTCCGGCCGTTATCAGAATGCCAGTGAAGTGATGCGAGAAGGTATGCGTTTATTGGGCAGCGCGTTGCCCAAGTCACCGCCAACTGAGTCATGCGACCTTGATCGGCATCATAGACCTTGAGCACGGGCGCTTTACTCAGTCGAACGAAGGGGATCTGGAGCATTACCTCAAGGGTTTAAGCCTGGAGAAATATTTTGGAGTTCCGGATAGTCTTTAGCGCCTGACGCCGGTCTGACACGCGTACCCCCCACATCCTCTCCAAACGCATCGCGCGGCTGACATTGATGAAAAGGCTCCATTCGTTCTACGTGAACATCATGGTATGGAAATCACGTTGTCCAGAACGACGGGCATCACAACACCATGACGAACAGCGTGTGAAACCGTAAGCTACTGGTCAATCAGCACCATGCCTGGGGCCTGTCATGCCATTTGATTTCCACCACCTTCTACTCGTGTTCACCGCCTACATTATTGGAGCCGCGAGCCCAGGCCCCAGCAATATGCGCATCATGGGCGTTGCCATGCACCAGGGTAGAAAGCCTGCACTGCTGCTGGCTGCCGGTGTAATAAGCGGCTCTTTTTTCTGGGGTTCGATGGCCGCTACAGGTGTCTCGGCCATCCTGCTCCAATTCGCGCAGGCGCTTCTGGTACTCAAGATACTGGGAGGAGCGTACTTGTTGTTCCTGGCCGTGAAAGCAGCACGTTCTGCGATGACATCTGACGAGCGAATCGAGAAAGCCCTGACTGTAATGCCCGCGGCCTCAGGTTTCAGTCTCTTCCGACGCGGCCTGCTTATGCACTTGACCAACCCCAAGGCACTGCTGGGTTGGGTCGCCACGATGACACTGGGTCTGGGGCCTCAAGCGACGCCTGAAACGGTTGCGGTTATTCTGGGCGGCTGCGCCGTGTTGAGCGTCACCATCTTCTGTGGCTACGCTATCGTTTTTTCCACTGCCCCGATGATTCGAGGTTATCGCAAAGCACGCCGATGGATCGAAGGAGCCCTTGCGGTGGTTTTTGGAGTCGCAGGCTTCAAACTATTGTTCAGCCGAGCGTGATCCACGGCCAGCCATTGCGCTGCCCATGGGTCAAGCCAGAAAGCCATCCACTGCCGGCATGAGTGAGCAACCTTCAACGTTGCGCCAGTGCAGAAAGCCCCTCCCTGTCCAGTCGTTGCTCGATCTGTCCCTGATTGATCAGCAATGCCCGGCGTTACGGTGCAGCCTTACAGAAGGATGAGAATTTCGGTATGGACTGCCATGTGCAGAACAGACATGGGCTCTTCATGCAACAACAAGCGCACGAACGATGCGGAGCCGCCCATGAGGTAACGCCCATATGCTACGCTGCCATCCGCCCGGCTGACCTGGCTTGCGAGGAATGCGTCATGGAGTTGGTAGTTCATAGCTATTGCCTCAAAGGTGCACGCCAGGAACCTTTGCTGCCTCCTGTCACCCTGACTCCGACCTCCTCGACCTTGACGGTCGCAGAGCTTATTCGCCTGACCGTTGCCCAACAGATCGCCGCCCTGACAGTCGAGCACTGGCTTGAGGACATGTCGGTCCGTGAAGTGCTCGATCGCCAATACCTGAGCGAACGGGACATTCTTCAGCAAGCCCATGAAGGGGCAGTAGTCATGCCTCAGGCCAGTGCTCCTCTGGACCTGGATGTCGGCGTGGAGGTCGAGCGAGCCCTGAAGGGTTTTGAAACCCGAGCGTTTCGCATCCTGCACAACGGCGTCATGCTGCAAACACTCGATGAATCGATCGAATTGAGTCCCCCTTCCACCCTCGCGTTCATCCGTCTGGTGCCGCTGATTGGCGGTTGATCCTCGTCGCTCACTTCCCGGATGTCCTCATGCAATCACGCCGCCCTGCGCCCCAACAAGTTACCCGCCTCGCTGCGCTGCGCGCGTTTTGCGACAGAGCACTGGATGAATACTCCGAGCTCGGCAGACATGACGAATTCGAACACGATGTCTGGGACGGCATCGACTTGCTGCACATAGCAGATGACTGGGTCATGAAGCATCCCGAGGATGGCCCCAAAGCACTGGCTGATGGTTTTGCGTTCCCCACCGTCTGGGATGATCTGGAAGATCGGCGCGATCAACAGCGCTATGAGCTGCAATACCGACTTTGCGACGCATGGATCACCGCTCACCCGGACGCCTATGCGCTGGAGCAGATCTGCGCGCGACTGCATCACATGCTGCAATTCGCCTTCGAGGACAGTGACTATCCGATGCGCACTGACGAGGATGGCCCTGCCGGCTACCGAAGAAATCCAGATCAGGCGTGGGCCTTCCCTGACGTGCAGGCTTGCATCAATCGCCTGAGCAATTACCCGCCTACCCCGGCCTGGCAGACCTTCGCCGAATGGTTGCTGGACGGTAGCTGGAACCGCGTGCAGCCCTCTTCTTGCCCTGATGAAGACCACTCGTTTGACGATAGACAGCGCAAAGTCGCCGACCCGTACGTCTACGTGCACAAGGAAATCGAGCGCATCGCCATGGGCCTGCTGCAAGCGGGTCGTCTCGACTACCCTCGCTTCGTCCGGGCGGCCGACACCTGGGGCCGCGCCATGCTGTTTTATTCAGGCGACGCCGGGCTGGACAGCGATGATGTGGACATGAATCGGTACGCCGATGAAGCGTTCGAAGAGGATGATTCCGACGACGAGGCACCTCAATATGGCGGCGTTGAGGTCGAGTCGTCCGGGAGCGAAGATGCTTGCGCTGAAGCGCACGCTGAGGTGCATCCAGAACTGGCGAGTTTCACTGTTCGCTATGTCTAAGACGCCTTGGCTGGTTTACCTGATAACGCCGAGAAGCTGGCTGACACCTTCCGTTCTGTAGAGGTGTTTCAGACCCGCTGGCCGCTACAGTCCCTGGCGGTCATCGAGCGACTGGGCATGACGCCGGATGATTTTTTCGACAGCTTCGGTGATACGGCGGCAGTGCTCGAACGCTTCCTGTTGCTTCAGGAATTGCCCAGACACCAATCAGCAGACCTGCTCGCTGCGTTGACCGGCTTTTCAAGAAACACCCTGCTGACGGCGCTGCCTTACGCAGGGCAAGCCAGTCGAGTAGTCCTCGACGCGCTTGGCTGGAGTGACCTGCAAGCTTTTCAACGTGAGTACCTGAACATCGCCTTGGCACCTCAGTCCGGCTGGGGGAGTGACTTGCCCAACACGCAGGATGAAACCGTGGGTGTGGTCGACCGCTACCTCCTGGACAAGGCGTTTGCCGAAGCTGACCCGGACCACCTGCGCGACTACCTCGCTGCACTCGAACCGTCGCATTGGGCATTCCCCGAGACACGTGTGCTGCTCAACGCCTATCAGGGCATCGGTCGAGCGGCGCTGGAAAAGAAATTGACCCGCCACGCCCAGGCTGCAATGCGCATATACGGCGTATTGCCCGTAACCGATTCAGACGACGTACGCCAGCGCTATATGAAGCTGAAGAAACTGCATAAAGAGGTGCGCAAATACGGCGCCGAACGACAGGCCAACTCCCAAGCGGCGGTGCAGGCAGGACTGGAAAACCTGGCACGCGTCGCAGGTTACCCTTCGGCAATTCGCCTGGAATGGGCCATGGAGTCGGAGATCGCTGAAACTGCCCAGACAGCCGCCAACATCGATGGCTATGACATCACGCTGATCATTGAAGGCTTGTTGCCCACCTTGCACATCTGCAAAGCCGGGAAGGCGCTCAAAACCGCACCGCCCGCAATTCGCAAGCATCCGGACTTCGTCGCACTCAAGGCGCAGCAGACCCAGCTCAAGGAACAGATTGCGCGCTTCTGCCGCACTCTGGAGACGATGATGAGCAGCGGCGAAACGCTTGCGCTGGCCGATCTGAAGCCGCTGTTGAAAATGCCTGCGGTTCGCCTGCTACTGGAGCAACTGATCGTGCAGGTCGACGATGCTGCGCTGGGCTGGTTCGACGCTGCGAACCTGACCGTGACTGATCTTGAGGGCCAGCAACACATCGCCGAAAAAAACCTGCGTATCGCTCACCCGTTTCATCTGTTCATGGCCGGACAATTGTCGGCCTGGCAGAAAGAAGTGGTGAGTCACCGCCGTATACAGCCGTTCAAGCAGGCTTTCCGCGAACTGTACCTTCTGACTCCTGCCGAGCGGGACACACACCTGTGGTCCAACCGTTTTGCTGGCCATCGGCTGAAAGGCAAAGTGGCTGCACGGTTGCTGCAGGTCCGCAACTGGTCGACTTCAAGTGTCGATGACATCTACTACGAGAGCAAAGAACACGGCATCTATGCGTTGTTCAACTTTCTGGATACCGGTCATTACCTCTCGGAAACGGAACACTTTACCTTCGATACGATTGCGTTCTACCGCGACCAGAAGGCCATGCCCCTCGAACAAGTACCACCGCTGCTGTTTTCGGAAGTCATGCGTGACGCCGATTTGCTGGTATCCGTGGCCCACACTGCAGACGGCTACAGCACCAGCAGCGAAACCCTGCAACGACGCGCCGAGCTGGTCAGCGAGTTGATTGCAGGGCTAGGTTTGCGCAACGTGCAATGTGAGGGACATTTTTTGCACGTTACCGGCCAGCGGGCGAATTACCGCATTCATCTGGGCAGCGCAGCGATCCATATAGAACCCGGTAATTACCTGTGCATCGTGCCCGCAGGCACCCGCTTCACTGAGTTTTACCTGCCGTTCGCCGACACCGACCCGAAAATGGCCGAGGTGCTGAGCAAGATGTTCCTGTTGCTGGACGACATGAATATCACCGACAGCCTGATACTGGAGCAGATCCAGCGCGGCGCCTGATGCTGGCGACTTCAGGCATTACGACTGGATTCAGGTACCCGGCGCAACGCAGACGGTGCGGCAGATACGGCATGGATATCTTTAACGAATCGGTTTCAATCCGCTTTGCTCAATCGCTGCACGCCCCTTGGCAGACCCCATATAGTCGAGCAAAGCCTTGGCCTCGATGGGATGTGGGCTGCTTTTCAGCACTGCGCCTGAATACAGAATCATCTGCTGGGCCTTGTCGGGAATGAGCCCAACGATATCAATACCCGGCACCGCTATGAGCTTGCTCAATTGCTGAACGCCCAACTGAGCCTCGCCTCGGGCCACGACTTCACCAACCGCTTCGTCCGCAACGGCCCTGCTCTTGAGCTTGAAACCCGGCTCCAGAGCCATGTGAGGGAAGAGCCACTGAGACAGATACGCGCCACCTGAACTGCCCGAGTAGGCAACCGAACAGGCATTCAGCAAAGTCTCACGAAACGCCTCCATGCTGCCAATATCCGGCTTTACCGCACCGTCAGTCACCGCCAGGGCAATAAACGATTTACCCAGATCGACTCGCGTACTCTTTTCTACCCGACCCTGAGCAATCAGTCGGTCCATTGTCACACCCTCTGTCAGCACAACATCTGCGTCTTCATTGCGATCAAGACGATTGGGAATCGCGAGCGGACTTGGACCACGGGGCGGTGCAGCCTTGACGTCCAGCGTCACGTCACTGACCTTTTTGTACTCAGGGGCGACGGCCTGCACCGCGCCGGTTACACCGCTGGAACTGAGAACAGTCAGCGTCAGTGGGTCTTGAGGCGCAACGTCTGCATGGCTGACGCCTGCATTCAACAACACACAGGACAGCAGGACAGGTTTGAATAAAAAGCGCACGGCAGGCAGTTCCTCGTAGCGGAAAACCTGCACGCTAAAGCAGGTAGCGGTTCAGGCCGTGTTAACCCGCATTAAGAAAAATTTAGTTTAACGGACGGACGCACCGATTCACCGGGCGGTTGCCGTTAGAATGCACGCCCTTCTCAGCCCGGAGATCCGAATGAATCGTGCATTGGTCATCGAGGATGACGACGTCACGGCGCAGGCAATCATTGCCGAGCTTGATGCCCATGGTTTCAGCACGCAATGGGCCAACAACGGACGTGATGGCCTCGCCATGGCGATCGCCGGTGGCCACGAGGTGATTACTCTGGATCGCATGCTGCCTGACTACGATGGGCTGACGATAGTCAGCACGTTACGCCAGTTGGCCATTCAAACACCGGTCCTGATGATCAGCGCACTGTCAGACATCGACGAACGCGTACGCGGTCTGCGCTCAGGCGGCGACGATTACCTCACCAAACCGTTCTCGATGGTTGAAATGATCGCGCGCGTGGAGGTATTGCTTCGAGAGCCTGCAACTGGCAACGCTGACCATTGCCTCAGCTTTGGCGGCCTGCACATCAGCCTGATAGCGCAAACCGTCACGCTTGACGGCGAGCCAATCAGCCTGCTTCCCACCGAGCTCAAGCTGTTGACCTACCTGATGCGTAACGCCGGACAGCTGGTCACACGCACCATGTTGTTCCAGGAAGTATGGGGTTATCACTTCGATCCCGGCACCAACATCATTGATGTACACATCGCCCGCTTGCGCAAGAAAATAGAAGCTGATGGCGCCCCGGCTATTCAGACGATTCGTGGATCAGGGTATGTTCTGGTCGAAAAAAACTGAGCGCTGGCGCTCCAGCAACAGCCGCCTGATCGGGGTCTATGCGCTGTTCTTCACGGCCTGGTGCGCCGTGTTTACCGGTGTGCTGTATTGGCAGATATCAGCCTACCTGGGCACTGTCGCCGAGCGCACACTGATGCAACGCGCGCTTTATTATCAAAAGGTGAACGACGCCACGCTGGTGACTGAACTGGCCAGCAACGAAGCCTATTCCGTCCCAGGCATCGATGCCTACGGCCTTTTTGAAGCAGATGGCAGGCACATTACCGGTGATCTGCTCAGGCTACGCTCAACCCTCGCTGACGACGGCCGGGTTCATTATCTGGAGCGGGGTTTGAGCATCGCATTGCCCAGCGAGGAAACCCGCAGCAGCTATGCGCTCAGGCTCAACCGGCCGGACGGCAGGATCCTTATCCTGGCCCGTGACGGCGGTTCTGTCGCAGCAGTCGCAGGCATCATCGGGCAGGCGTTGTTCTGGGGGTTGTCGCTGACTCTGATCCCCGGCTTGATAGGCTGGAATCTACTGCGCAGACGTCCCATTCGCCGGGTGGAGAGATTGCAGCGCAGCACCGAAAGCATCGTATCGGGCAATCTGGGCGAACGTTTACCGCTTTCTGATCGTCGCGACGAACTGGACATGCTTGCCAATGCCGTCAATACGATGCTCGAACACATCGAAAAGCTGATGCTGGAAGTCAAAAGCGTCTGCGACGGTATCGCACACGACCTGCGAACACCCCTGACCCGGCTTCGGGCGCGGCTTTATCAATTGCAAAAACTGCCACTGCAAACGGAACACAACGACATTCTTGATCTGGCACTGGAAGAGAGTGAGTCCATCATGTCCAGATTCCAGGGCCTTTTGCGAATCTCGGAACTGGAAGACACTCGGCGACGCTCGGCTTTCGACACGTTTGAACCGGAGGCGCTGCTACACCAGGTCCACGAATTCTACGAACCCCTGGCGCATGAGAAAAGTCAGCAGTTGATCCTGCTGACAGCCGGGTACTGCCCGACCCTGCAGGGGGATGTGTCGCTTCTGTTTGAAGCGCTGGTGAACCTGGTGGATAACGCAATCAAGTTCACTCAAGCGGGAGGTGAAATCCGCCTGAGTTGCATGCTCAGGGAACACAGCGTGCTTATCGAAGTCAGCGATAATGGCCCCGGCATTCCCGTTGAAGAACGCAGCAGTGTCATTCGGCGCCTGTATCGGGGCGATACAACAAGACAGCAACCCGGCAACGGACTTGGACTGTCTTTGGTCGCGGCAATCGCACATCTGCACGGATTCGGCTTGAGCATAGACGCCGGTGACAACGGTTCAGGAACACGAGTCAGCCTAGATTGCCCGCTACCCAGGGGGGCCCCCAGAGTTTCTTAAAAAAGATTTAATCCGGGTTAATTTGAGACGACGGCATCGTTCACCTAGGTTGGCGGGCCTTCCAACGACCCAAGGCTTTATGTTCGTGAAACGCCCGACACTATGGCTCGCCCTGACACTTGTTTGCGCTCACGGTTTACCGGCGTTGGCCGCCCCTGCCCTTTCCCGCCCCATGATCCCTCCAGCCCCGCAGTTGAATGCAAAGTCCTGGGTACTGATGGATGCTGGCAGCGGTGACATTATTACCAGCTACGACCCCCATGAGCGGTTGCCACCTGCCAGCCTGACCAAACTGATGACCGTTTACGTCGCCACCCATCAGATTCAGACCCACCGTCTCAAGGCAGACGACCTGGTGACCGTCAGCGAAAACGCATGGCGTACCGGAGGCTCGCGCATGTTCCTCGACCCGCGCAGTCAGGTGCCGGTACAAGACCTGCTCCGTGGCATCGTCATAGGTTCAGGCAACGATGCAAGCGTTGCCTTGGCGGAGCATATCGCTGGCAGCGAAGACAGCTTTGCCGATCTCATGAATGCCACTGCACAAAAACTCGGGCTCCGGGACACGCACTTTTTGAATCCTACAGGCCTGCCCGCGCCTGAACACTACTCGTCGGCTGAAGATATGGCGAACCTGGCACGGGCCATCATCGCCGATGAGTCGGATTACTACTCGCTGTACAAGCAGAAACACTTCACCTGGAACGGCATTCGCCAACCCAACAGGAACCTGCTGCTGTGGCGCGACAGTTCGGTAGATGGCCTCAAGACAGGCCACACCGAAGCGGCGGGTTACTGCATGGTCACATCGGCCGTGCGAGACGGTCGTCGGTTGATTACCGCTGTATTTGGCTCATCCTCCAAAGCCAATCGTGCCAACGACGCGGGAAAGCTCCTGACCTACGGTTTCCGCTTCTTCGACACGCAAACCTATGCCAAAGCCACTCAGGTGCTGGCGAACCCGCTCATCTGGAAAGGTGAAAACCGCACCCTGCCGGTTGGCTTGCTGGACGACCTTTCGCTCACGCTGCCGAAAAATCTGAATCGCAAAACTGAAACTCGCCTGACTATCGACGAGCCCCTTGTTGCGCCGATCGCGATGGGCGCAGTCGTCGGCAGCCTGACGCTTTACGAGGGTGACGAGAAGCTGGCGACCCGTCCGCTGATTGCGCTTGAGGCTCAGGCAACTGGTGGCTGGTGGTCACGTACGTGGGACACGTTGAAGCTGTTCTTCCTGAATCTTTTTGGTGCTTATGCGCCAGAATCGCCGAGCGACTGACGCTCTGCTGATTGTTGGCAATTCCAGGTATTCAGGTAGCGATCATTCAAGCGTCTCTGCGTCTCGCCGCGCACTTGAAAGCTGCCAATGGGCTTGCCGCCGGATTTTAATAAAGACCGATAGCCACTCTGCGTACATAAAACAGTTGGAACCTATCCAGATTGTTGACGAGTTTATTCGCCAAAGCTTGTCCGGCAGGGGAACCATCTACCTGTTTATACCCTCGGAACAGCGGGCATTAATACACGTGCACGCAAGAGCGTGCCCTAACCAAGGAGGCTCTCATGGGTCAAAACCCCAAGGATGTTCTACCCGTCGAACCTCAGCCCGTCAGTGAGGATGGTATTCCCGCGCCCAGCGGAGCAGCTAATCTGATCGATACTGATTACGTCATTGGCCAGGACAACATAAAGGGCGATTTCTCTTTTTCGCTCGATATACATGGCAAAGTCTTCATTATCTCGGCCGCTGCGATATTGCTTTTCGTCGTGTTGACGCTGGCACTGCAGAATGAAGTAGAACCCCTCTTCAGCTCGATTCGTGAATGGCTGACCGGGCACCTTGCCTGGTTTTTCATGAGCGTGGCCAACGTATTCGTTGTGCTGTGTCTGGTGCTGATTGTTTCTCCGCTGGGCAAGGTTCGCCTTGGAGGCAGAGACGCCACGCCAGATCACACTTACATCGGCTGGTTTTCAATGCTGTTTGCTGCCGGTATGGGCATCGGTCTGATGTTCTATGGTGTTGCCGAACCCATGTCGCACTATGCCGCGTCAATGGACGGTATCACCGTTGATGCCAGTGGCGCCCGCACCGACTGGGCACCGCTGTCAGGCGCGGCTGGCGATGTGAAAACATCCGCAAACCTGGCGATGGCCTCGACGATCTTCCACTGGGGCCTGCACCCTTGGGCGATATACGCGATTGTCGCCTTGTCGCTTGCGCTGTTTTCGTACAACAAAGGCTTGCCGCTCTCGATACGCTCGATCTTCTATCCGCTGTTGGGTGAGCGCGTATGGGGATGGCCCGGACACATCATCGATATCCTCGCCGTCTTCGCTACGCTGTTCGGCCTGGCGACGTCCCTGGGTATCGGCGCAGAACAGGCCGCTGCGGGTATCGAGTACCTGTTCGGTATAGAGTCCACGAACCTGAGCAAAGTGCTACTGATCATCGGTATCACACTGATTGCACTGTGGTCGGTGCTGTCCGGCCTGGACAAGGGTGTGAAGCTGCTGTCGCAGATCAACATGGGGCTGGCGCTGCTACTGCTGCTGTTCATCATTGTCGTAGGCCCGACCCTGGCGATTTTCTTCGGATTTTTCAAAAACCTGGTGAACTACGTCGAGTACCTGCCAGCACTCTCCAACCCGTTCGGGCGAACCGACACCGAGTTCACCCAAGGCTGGACTGCCTTTTACTGGGCGTGGTGGATCAGTTGGTCACCTTTTGTCGGGATGTTTATTGCCCGCGTCAGCCGTGGCAGGACAGTGAGAGAGTTTCTGGTCTCGGTGATGCTGGTGCCAACGCTGGTGTCGGTGCTGTGGATGACCACGTTCGGCGGAACAGCCATTGATCAAGCAAGTGTACAAGGATTCGTCGGGGTCAAGGACGCGGTTCTCGAGCTCAAACTGTTCGCGATGCTGGGACACTTGCCGCTCAAGGAAATCACCTCATTTCTGGGGATTGTCCTGGTCATCGTCTTTTTCATCACGTCCTCGGACTCCGGCTCATTGGTGATCGACACCATTACTGCCGGTGGCAAGGTTGATGCGCCAGTTCCGCAACGCGTGTTCTGGGCGGTCATTGAAGGTGTCATCGCGATTGCGCTGCTACTCGGAGGTGGTCTGGTGGCGTTGCAGGCGATGGCGGTCTCCACAGGCCTGCCATTTGCAATTGTGCTGATGCTGGGATGTGTGTCCTTGGTCAAGGGCCTGATGTCTGAGCCTCGATCCTGAAGCGCTGAACGTTGTAGAGCAAAAAAGGTGCGTTTTCGAACGCACCTTTTTTTATGAACTCATGAAAAGCTCAGTCCCACAGATCCCCAATGGGCGTTGCTGGCAAGTAATGGTTTGCTATCTGTGCCTGCAGCAACTCGGCTGTCGCAAGGGCATCAGTCAATGCGTGGTGAGCATGATAGTTGGGCAAATTGTAGCGAGCCCGACTGTCTGCCAGCCTGATCGACTGTTGAGTACGGCGCAACAGTCGATCAAACCATCCTCGTCTCTGCCGGTGCATTCGGGCTTCCAGTTGCATCGTATCAATGACCGGAAACTGCAACCCTTCTCCCAGATGACGGCGCAACGCCTGATCCAGAAAGCCACGTTCAATGTTTCGGTAATGCACGACCATCACCTTGCCGGCCATGGCAGTGAGAAGGTCGTCTACCACCTCAGTGAGTGGCGGGGCATGCAAAATATCGGTGTGCGTGATGTGGTGAAACGTAATCGACTTGCCGTTCAACTCTGATGGCGGTTTTATCACCCAATACAATGCCTGACCACACTGTATCCGTTGCAAGGTGAACGGCATCAGTCCGATGCTGACAATGCTGTGAGCCTGGGCGTCGAGACCGGTGGTTTCCACATCCATGGCCAGCAGTTGAACCTGGTCGATGGGGGTCTCTGCCGCAACGGTCCCGGCTTGATAGAACGTCTTCAGGCATGGGTGCCTGGACGTCTGCGCCAGCGCCTGAAACCGGGCGGCCCAGTCCCGTCTTTCAGGGTTGCTGGCGCTACTGCGCCCACTCATTGTGACTGACGCCCTTTGGCCGGATAGCGAAACCGTAGAAAGTTCTGCGCATTGCTCAGGACCTGAAATGCTTCTTTGAGATTATGTCGCTCACTGTTGGAAAAGCGCTCTGGCTCAATGTAATTGTTCGGCGTTGCGCCCTGCTCAAGGGCGTCTGCCTGATGCCTAATTCTGACCATCGACAGAAATTCCAGTGCGTAACGTAGATGCTCCACCGCATCGGGCTGGATGAGCCGGGTTGTGCTGATCGCCTCAAGGCGGTCAAAGGAGTTCTGCGCCGTACTGGCGCAAGCCAGCGCATGAATGCGGATAAGGTCGGTAAGCGGCGCAGTGCCCCTGCCCTTCAAATTGATAATCCTCTTCTGCTGGCCGTCTGTTTCCACCACGAAGGTGCGGAAGAACCCCAGGGGTGGCGTTCGATTGAGCGCAATTCGGGCCATGGCATTCAGAAATCCAGGATGAACACTGGATTTCTCGGCACACAACTTCTTGAGTTCCTGCACCAGTTCAAGCTGGCCATAAACGCCGTCCAGATCGAAAAAAATACAGCTGTTGAGCAACGTTTCAGCGTTGGGTTTTTCGATCCACTGCTCAAAGTAACCCCGCCACACGCGCAAAGGCTGTCGCCATTGAACATTGGTGGCCATGACTCCACCCTTGCAATAGCTATAACCGCATGCTGCCAGACCGTCACTGACAAACGTGGCAAGGCTCTGGAAATAGCCATCATGCAAAACAGGGTCAAACCGATCGTCCAGCACCAGAGCATTGTCCTGATCGGTCACCAATAGCTGTTCATCTCGCGCCATCGAGCCCAGCGCCATGAAACAGTAGGGAACCGGCGGCGGGCCCAGTTCTTTCTCCGCCAACTCAATCAGACGCTGGGTAAAAGCGCGGCCAATGCCTGAAATCGCGCTGCCGATCATGTGCGCGGTTGCGCCGTCACGCACCATGCGAATGTATGTGCCACGCAAGTCTCGTAGTAATGAGCACAGGCCCGCGACTGACGTCTGATTGGATATACGATTGACCAGATACAAACTGCTCTGGGACTCGTAGCGGATTATGTCCGATAGATTGATCAAACCCAGAGTGCGCCCTTTGTGGACGACTGGCAGGTGATGAATATTGCGCCGCAGCATCACAAGCATGGCCTCGAACACCGAGTCGTCTGCCTGTATCGCTATCGGGTCACGGGACATGATGGCGCTGATGGACGTCCTCACATCACTGCGCCCGGCGGCAACCACGCGAGTACGCAAGTCCCGGTCAGTCACGATACCCACCATCTTCGCAGCGTCCTTGTCCTCAGGCGCCATGACCACGACACAGGAAACGCCTTGCTCGGTCATGACTTTTGCGGCGTCATTGACCGAGGTGTCGGAGGTCACCCAAACCAGAGCCCGTGATATCAGTGCACGACATTTGAGCTGGGTCAATTCGCTCGCACGGCCTTGAGCCTCGACGGCAGACTTGAGCCTGGAGTGTCCTTCTGCCTCGACGAAATCGGCAAAGGCATCGTGTTGCGCGCACAGTTGGGCGAACACATCCGCCGGGATAAAGTAGATCAGGCTGTCTTCCAGAGCCCGCGCCGGAAAGCGGACCTTGTTACTGCGCAGCAAGCCTGCCTGGCCGAAGATATCGCCTTCCACCAGGCGGTTGTAAAGCTCGCCGTTGCGGCGATAGACCTCTACTGCCCCGCTGCGTACATAGTGCAGATCCTGGATAAAAGCACCCGCCTCGAGGATATCGCTACCGGCCTTGAAGTAGCTGACTTCGACACGTTGCGCGACGACATCGAGCGAGGCCTGAGGCAGTGTGTCAAAAGGTGCGAAACGTTGAAGATGGTCGCGAATCTCCACTAACTCGATTTGCATGAAACCTCAGATTTGATCAGCACAAGGATTAGCAAGCGAAGTAACCAGACACGGGAAAATTGATACTCCACTCTTGCCCACCAAATCACATGTTTGCGGGATGTACAACCCACCATGCCCGCGTCAGCAGTGCTAGGGTCTGTACGAAAAGTCGGCGAGCGAAGGTCAGGCAAGGCAAAAACAGGCGAGGAAGCGGAGTCTACTGGCTGTAAATGAGCATTCTGAGCCTGTTTTTAACGCAGCATCACCGAGCGCAGCCACTTTTCGTACAGAGCCTAGGGTCGCCCGCAGCACGTTGGAATCCCTGTCCGGTGACGGTGTCAGGGTTCAACGAATGGCAGCGGTGCATCGGTATCGCGGCGAACCGCAAACACATTCAACGTCATCGCCACGAGTGCGTAGTACCCAAACACTCCGACAAGTTCGACGACTGCCGGCTCTTCGAAGGTTGTGACCGCATCCGCGTACAGGGCATCGTCAATGCGCCGTGTCTCGTAAAGGGACTTCCCCAGTCGATACACCAACTGCTCGTCTTCACGCAAAAATGGCGGGACTTTCTGCTGTTGCAACGCCTCGATAACCAAATCTGTCACGCCCGCAGCACGCGCTATCGGCTCATGAATCTGCCACTCGGCCTGGGACTGCCACCACGACGCGGTAAACAGAATGGCCAACTCCGTCAGACGCAATTCGAGCCGAGTGCCATAACGACAGAACGCACCCAGTTTCTGAGCGTGACCGGCCAGCTCCGGGCTTTGAACCCAGGCCAGAAAGGGGCCATCGAGGTTGCCCCTTGGGCCCGCGAGAATATCCTTGATTACCGAGCGCTGAGCCTCATCCATGGACGCTTCAGTCAGTTCGCTCAGCCGCGATTGCATAGCCATGACAGTATTTCCTCAAAGAACTTTAAAAGTAATGTTTGACCGTGCAAAGCAGTTTGTCGGCAACTTTTATACAAGCGGGCAGCAGGCGTGCTTGCACAGCTCGTTGAAGGAACCTCACGGTAGTTGCGATTGTTCGGAATACGCCCTGGAGCACGAAATCACAGCCTGCGCGACTCGCCCCTTCAAACATCAGCATGCCCGTCATACACGTACATGGGGAGGAAAAAGATGTGTACGTCCGGCCATTACTGGGAATCTCGTCACGGCCGAGGATTCTTGACGCAGCGCATGACGACGAAACAGGCGATCAGAATCAGCGGTGCGATGGAGAGCATCCCCATGTAGGTGGAGCCGGACATATCATTGATCTTGCCCACCATCACAGGTGCAACGATGCCGCTCAATTGACCAATGGAGTTGATTGCTGCTGTCCCGGTAGCGATTGCCAGGCCGGAGAACGTCGATTGCGGGATGGTCCAGAAAATCGGGATCGCAATAAAAGTGCCCGCGGTAGCGAGTACAAGTGCAGCCATCAGCGCCCAGGATGACTCGGAGAACAGACAGGCCAACAGGTAGCCGGCCGCTGCCAACATCAGGCACAGAACCAGGTAAGTCTTGCGCTCACCCGTACGATCGGAGCGCCGGGTCAGCCATATCATGCCGATGCACGCTACGATGTACGGCAGTGCCGACAGCATTCCTACCCAGAACAGACTCTGCACACCGGAGGATTTGATCAGATGCGGCATCCAGAAATTGAGGCCATATGAGGCAGTCTTGATCACGAAGTAGATGAACGCCATGATCGCGACTTCCCGGGTCAGCAACACACGCCACAAGGAACCAAGGACCGGTTTCTGGTTGGTTTTGTCATGCGCCAGGTTGGCCGCCAGCAGGTCCTTCTCGCTACGGCTTAACCATTTGGCCGACTCAATGTCTCGATCCAGTTTCCACAGCACGAGAAGGCCGAGTACCACACAGGGCAGTCCAGACATCAGGAACAACCAGTGCCAACCCGCCAGACCGAACACCCCGTCCATCGTGCCCAACAGGATTCCCGCCGCCGGACCGCCGACAGCGCCTGCCAGAGGTACCGCTAGGAACCATAGGCCATTCATCTTCGCCAAGTGCTTCTTGGGAAACCAACACGCCAGGTAGAACAGGATCGCCGGGCCAAAGCCGGCTTCCATGACGCCAATCAAAAAGCGCAGGAAGTACAGGGTGTACTGCGTGTAGGCAAACATTAACGCCGCCGTCGCCAGCCCCCAGGAGATCATGATCCGGCAGATCCAGGCAGGCGCGCCGTAGCGCTTGAGACCCATGCTGCTGGGGACCTCGAATAGCACGTAACCAAAGAAAAACATGCTGGCGGCCAGGCCATATGCCGCGTCGGACAAACCCAATTCCTGCTGCATCTGGGTCTTGGCGAAGCTGATGTTTATCCGGTCAAAATAAGAAAAAAGAAAGCAGATAATGGCCAGCGGCATAATGCGCCAGGCCACGCGCCGATAGAGCAACAGCTCGTTAATCGTTTCTTCGCTGCGCGCAAGCGCGATATCAGTCGTCATGGCGACCATGATGTTTCTCCATTGTTGTAATTATTGGAGAGAGGCAAGGTCCTTCAGAACCCTGCTCAACGGGTTCAACTGATCAGAATCAGTTTGTCCTTGTAAGCCTGACCTTTGACGACATAGTCGGCGGCGTTTCGGTGCATGGCGGCGATCGCTTCAGGCGTCAATTCGCGCACGACTTTGGCAGGTGCGCCGAGAATAAGTGAGTTGTCCGGGAACACCTTGCCTTCGGTGACAATGGCTCCGGCACCGACCAGGCAATTCTTGCCGATGACTGCACCATTGAGCACAACGGCCTGAATCCCGATCAGCGCTCCGTCGCCAACGGTGCAACCATGCAACATGGCCTGATGGCCGACGGTGACGCCCTCGCCGACTCTCAGCGCAAATCCAGGGTCGGCGTGCAGCACCGCTCCCTCCTGCACATTAGTGTGCCGACCGATGCGAATCGGTTCGTTATCACCACGTAAAACGGCCTGTGGCCAGATACTGACCCCCTGCTCCAGAGTGACATTGCCTATGACGGTGGCGTCCTGCGCGACGAACGTTTCGGCGTGGATGTCAGGCACAAGCGAGTCGTATTGGTAGATAGCCATGTCAACTCCCCCTCAAGCCTGAGCATCGGTTTTCAGAACACCGGCGGCACACAACTCGGCAATGTGTTCATCGCTGTAGCCCAGTTCGCGCATGATCATGTGGGTATGCTCGCCGACGCGTGGAATCGATCGCCGGGGTTGCAGACGCTCGCCATCCAGGGATAACGGCAGCAATGGCATGGAGGTGAACGACCCGTCTTCGAGTTCAAGATTTGCCAGGCCGCCGCTTTGCAGCAGATGAGGATCCTCAAACAGCTCCTCAGGCCGCCGAATCGGTGCAAATGGAATACTGTTGGCCTCAAGTTCCAGGGCCAACGCTTGTGCATCCATGGTGGCAAAGACTTCAGCCAAGTGAGCAAGCAGGCGCGGCCGCTGCAGCACGCGATCGTTGTTGGTCGCCAAGGTCTGGTCGTCCAGCAATGCGCTCTGGCCCAGCAAATGACACAAGGCGGTCCATTGGCCGTCACCGGTGGCGGCGACGAACATCTGCTCACCATGGGCGAACTCGAACACATCATAAATGGCCCATGCACTGATGCGGTTTGGCATCGGTGCAGCTGCCTGGCCGGTCACGGCGTACTGCTGCATATGCTGGGCAGCGAGCAGTACGCAGTTTTCGTAAAGCGCGCTTTGCACCTCACGACCAACGCCGGTCACGTTACGATCATTGAGTGCAGCAAGCACACCGATAGCACCGAACATGCCCCCCATGATGTCATTCACAGAACTACCTGCACGCAGAGGTCTGCCTACCGGGCCGGTCATATAGGCCAGGCCTGCCATCATTTGCACCACTTCATCCAGGGCCAGGCGATTGTCGTAGGGCCCGTTGAGAAAACCTTTGTGAGAGGCATAGATAATGCGCGGGTTACGTGCCCGGATCGCGGCATAACCGAAGCCGAGCTCGTTCATGCGACCGGGCTTGAAGTTCTCGATGAATACGTCCGCGGTATCGATCAGCTCCAGTACTGCATCTCGTCCTTGTGCAGTATTGACGTCGATGGCGATGCACTGCTTGTTGCGATTGAACGTGCGAAAAAACCCCGCACCCGCGCCCAGCAGACGGCGTGTACCGTCGCCGCGCGTGGGTTCAATCTTGATCACCTCGGCACCCAGGTCACCCAGGATCATTCCGCAGGTCGGGCCCATCACCATGTGAGAGATTTCAACGACACGAATGCCGTCCAATGGAAGCCTGGACATTATTGCTTTCCTCGATCAGAAAGGTTCAGAGGCGACTGGCAGCCGACGCGTAATTGAGTGGCAGGCCGGCGCGGGCTATGCAGCCGTAAAGGGTTTCGTGCGGCAATGCATCGCGAAGCACGTCGCGGGACGCGATCAACGCAGCCAGGTCAATGCCAGTCTCGTAGCCCATGCTCTGGAGCATGAACACCAGGTCCTCAGTGACCGTATTGCCGGATGCACCCGGTGCGAATGGACAACCGCCCAAACCGGCCAGTGACGAATCCAGTTCGGTGATACCTTGCTGAACGGCGACCAGGCTATTGGCAAGCGCCAGGCCTCGAGTGTCGTGGAAGTGGGCAGCCCTGAGCTTGTCGCCCGCAATGGCGCGAATCGCCTGCAGGCTGGTCGCGACTTGGCCTGGATTGGCATAGCCGGTGGTGTCTCCCAAAGACACCAGGTCGCAACCGGCTTGCAGCACCTGCCCGGTTAACTCGCAGAGGTCGCTCAATGGCACATCACCTTGACGGGTACACCCAAACGCCACAGAAATCCCGGCAATCATCTGAACATTGTGCAAGCCAAGCTCGGTGCGAAGCAGGCACATCCGCGCCAACTCCTCAACCATCTCCAGCGGCGTACGACGTACATTCGCCAGGCTATGGGCGGCGCTGACGGACACGGGCGCAATAATACGGTGAGCGCCGGACTCCAGCGCATCACGACAGCCTCGCAGATTAGGCGCCAGCACCGTGACAACCAGATCTGGAAAGCTCAAGGCATGGGCAACGACTTCTCTGGCATCCGCCATCTGCGGCAAAAGTTTGGCTGGCACAAAGGATGCGACTTCCATATGACGCACACCCGCGGCATAGGCGGAATCAATCCATCGTCGCTTGTCAGAGGTAGACATAATGGCTTGAAGGCTCTGCAAGCCATCGCGCATGCCGACTTCATTGATTGTTATTGTTTTCATGAAAAAGCTCTCACAGTCTGAAGCGTGACTTCAGATTAGAGAGCTGGAGGTTTAGCAAAAAGACGTCATTTGCGCGGTGATCCATCGCGAACCACGACGCATGCAGTCAAGAAAGGTGCTGAAGCGATGTCGCACGTACAAGCAAGTGATCCAGCAATCGCCGTGCCGACAGCGAAAGGGCATCCCGATCACGTACGCAGATAACAAACTCACCCAATGCCCAATCGTCGGTCAGAGGAATAATGTGCAAGTCAAATAGCTGCGCATACCGCTCCACTGCTTCCATGGGGAATACGGCAAGTCCGAGGCCGAATTGCACCAGACGAAATGCTGCGTCAAACGACGACACATAAGAGCGAAACCGCAGTTCACCGCCCTCCTTCGTCGCTTCATTACGCATGAAGTTGTTCAAGGTGGCGAAAGCGGACAATCCCAAGTGATCAAAGGCCAGGGTCTCTGCGAACGCAATATTGGTACGACCGGCGAGGAAATGATTCGACCCTACGACAACTGCCAAATGATCCCGACGATAGGGAAGAAACTCCAGATCGCCCACGGCCATTGATCGTCGACAGATGCCTAAATCGGCATTGCCTTCGGCCACGCCACGCACCACGTCGGGACTGAAACGTTCTTCGATGTCAGCCTGGATTCCCGGATGCTCAATCATGAAGTCAGACAGTTCTTCCGGCAGGAACTCCATAATTGACGAGATGTTTGCCAACACCCGTACATGTCCTCGGGCCCCTTCAGCGTATTCGCTAAGCTCGCTATCGAGCCGCTCCATAGCCCGAGTCAGAGACCGGGCATGCCGAAGTAGCGCTAATCCCGCCGGAGTCGGTTCAACACCGCGCTTGCTGCGGTTCAGCAATGGCGTACCAAACCGCGCCTCAATGTCGGAAATACGCTTGCTGACCGCCGACGGTGCAATGAATGCCCGCTCGCTGGCGCGTGCAATCGTGCCCTCTTCACAGATCAGAATGAACAAGTGCAAGGATAAGTGATCCAGGTGCTGCATTACGTCCTTCCTTAAAGTCGCAATGTTGCGCGAAGAGACGTATTCCCCGCGTTCAGTCCACTGAGGTTTTCGCAAATATTCCGGATATAAGCAATCGCCGCTTGTTGAGCGCGACGTTTGTCTGTTTGCCATCGCAGGTATTGATACGTTGCCACAGGCCGGGCTTCTGCTGTTTCGGACCTTGCATCAGGTCCTGCGTTGCGAGGGGTCAATGTACGGCACCACCCAAAAGCCATCAGCAGCTCTGCCAGGAGCAGAGCCGCTGATGCACTGCGCGTCACGCGCCGGACTCAGGGTCGTCCGAAGGTCCGCCAGGCGCATCGCTGCCCGGCTCGACCTCTCTTTCTTTGGAATGATCGATATTCGGGGCCTGCGATTTATCGATTCGTTGGGCCGCGTCAGGGTCTGCCTGATGCCCGGCATCCACGTCTTGATCCGGGATCGATTGCTCGCTCATGGTGCCTCCTCAATCGCGTACGCGCAGCACAACTTTGCCCTGCACGTGTCCGTTGGCGAGGAAATCCAGCGCCTGCGCGGCCTCTTCCAGTTCAAACGTCCTGGCAATGTAGACCTGCACATTCCCTGCTGCGATCAGGCCAGCAATCTCGGTCAGCTCTTCACCACGAGGATCGGCAATAAAACGCGCGCCGGTCTTGCCTGCCGCCTGAGGATGATGCGCGTCGGGCATGGTCAGGGTCGAGATCAGGCGACCACCCTCGCCCAGCACTTGCCACGAACGCGCCTGGGTTTCGCCGCCGATCAGGTCGATCACCAGATCAAAATCCTTGCAGATATCTTCGAATCGCTCGGTCTTGTAATCGATGGCACGGTCCACACCCAACTCTTGCAGAAACGGCAGACTGTCAGTGGATGCGGTTGCATAAACCTCCGCTCCCTTGACCTTGGCAAACTGCACCGCAAAGTGGCCCACACCACCGGTCCCGCCATGAATCAGGACCTTCTGGCCTTGCTCGATGTGGCCATGTTCAACCAATGCCTGCCACGCGGTATGCCCGGCCAGCGGCACGCCTGCTGCGGCAGGCCAGTCAAGCTCCGCCGGTATCAGCGCCAGATGCTTGGCAGGCACACGGGAATATTCGGCATAACCGCCATCGGCGCCGATCATCCCGAATACCCGATCACCCTCTTTGAATGTACTGACGCCCGGCCCCACTTTTTCGATAAGTCCGGCGACTTCCCGGCCCAGCGTCAGCGGCAGCTTTTCCTGCTTGACCTCAGGGTACTCGCCTTCGCGAATCTTGTAGTCGACCGGGTTGATGCCCAGAAAGAAGTTCTTTACCAGCACCTCACCGGCCTGGAGTTCCGGCGTGTCGATGTCGCGTACCTGCATCACCTCGGGTCCGCCGAACTGCTCGATTCTGATTGCTTTCATGTCACTTGCCTCCTCGTCTTTTCAGAACACACAGGGGTGTGGAGGACAGGCGACGTTCATGGGTTCACTCGGTATTGAGCGACGCAGACAACTGGCGGCCTCCACCCGGCACTTCGCTCGAACCTTTGTGACAGATGACACGTCCCAAGTTATTGAGCCAACACCAGAGAGTGCCTGATGCTTATTTATCCAAAGACCCATTTCCAACCGTACACTAACGCCGCCGGGGGCTGGGGCTCAGCCAGGTCGGTGATGTCCATCCTGTGGCGCGAACAGGCGCTGGCCAAGGCGCCGCGTGCGCTGCTCAAGCAGAACAAACCGGATGGATTTGCCTGCGTGAGTTGCGCCTGGGCCAAACCCGGAAAACCGCATGCGCTGGAATTTTGCGAGAACGGTGCCAAGGCCACCGCCTGGGAACTGACCTCGCTGAAGACCGACCCGGGATTCTTTGCACAACATACCCTCACCGAACTGCGCGACTGGCCAGACTACGACCTGGAACAGCAGGGTCGCCTCACTCACCCGATGCGCTACGACCCGCAGAGCGACCGCTACGTAGAAACCACATGGGAAGATGCCTACCAGAGTATCGGCGCACAGCTCAAAGGCATGGAACCGGACAGTGTGGTGTTTTATGCCTCTGGACGGGCCTCGCTGGAAACCTCGTTCATGTACCAGTTGTTCGCCAGAGCCTATGGCACCAACAACCTGCCGGACAGCTCCAACATGTGCCACGAGAGCACATCGGTCGGCTTGCAGGAGAGCATCGGCGTACCGGTCGGCACGGTGACCCTCGACGACTTCGAGCACACGGATTGCCTGTTTTTCTTCGGCCAGAACGTCGGCAGTAACAGCCCGCGCATGCTGCATCAGTTGCAGGACGTACGTAAACGCGATGTGCCTATCATCACCTTCAATCCGCTGCGCGAGCGTGGCCTGGAGCGCTTCGTCAATCCGCAATCGCCCAGCGAAATGCTCACACCCGAGTCGACCCTGATCAGTACCCAGTATCACCAGGTGGCGATTGGCGGCGACACCGCCGCAATCGCCGGCATCGCCAAGACACTGCTGGAGATGGACGACCGGGCTATTGCGCAAGGTACGCCCGCAGTAATCGATCACGATTTTATTGCCAGCCATACCGAGGGATTCGAAGCGTTCACGACGTGGGTGCGTCAATGTTCCTGGCCGAAACTTGAACGGCAAAGCGGGTTGAGCCGCAGCGCTCTGGAAGCCGCAGCGACCGTTTATGCCAACAATGAGCGCGTGATGTTTATCTATGGCATGGGCCTTACCCAGCATCGACAGGGTGTGGTGAACGTGCAGATGCTGGTCAATCTGCTGCTCATGCGTGGCAGCATCGGCAAACCGGGCGCCGGAATCTGCCCCGTGCGTGGCCATTCCAATGTTCAGGGCCAACGCACCGTAGGCATCACCGAAGATCCGAAAAAAGTCCCCGCAGAACTGATTGAACAACACTTTGGCTTCAAGGTACCGGAACAGATGGGGGTGAACACGGTGGATGCCTGCGAGGCCATTCTGGCCGGCCGGGTGCGCGGCTTTGTTGGCTTGGGCGGTAATTTTCTACGGGCGATTCCAGACACCTCACGCATGGAGCCTGCATGGCAAGGGCTGGACCTGAATGTGCAGATCGCCACCAAGCTCAATCGAACCCATTTGCTGCCTGCCCGTCACATGTGGTTGTTACCGTGCCTGGGCCGCATTGAAATAGATCGGCAAAACGGCGTTGCACAAACCTACACCACCGAGGACAGCACCGGCTGCATTCATGGCTGGCGCGGCAGCAGCGAACCGGTCGGGCCGCATGTTCGCGCCGAAACCCGGATTGTCGCCGAATTGGCGATGGCTACCCTGCCCTCGGGCAATACCATCGACTGGCGAGCATGGAGCGACGACTACTCCCGAATCCGGACCGCCATCGGCAACGTCTATCCGGAGATTTTTCATGAGATGGAAACCCGTATGGCAGAACCCGGTGGTTTCCATCGCCCGATTGCCGCCGCCCAGCGTAAATGGCTGACCCCCAGCGGCAAGGCACAGTTCATCACCCCAGGCACGTTGGCCGAAGACGATGATGTGAACGAGACAGAACCTGCGCGCGACGTGCTCCAACTGATGACGCTGCGCAGCAACGATCAGTTCAACACCACCATTTATGGCTACGAAGACCGCTTTCGCGGCGTGAGCGGTACCCGCAAAGTGGTGTTCATGCATCGTAACGACATCGCAAGGCTGGGATTCGCGGTCGGCGAGCAGGTGCTGGTCACCACCGCCGTCGAGCCGGACGTCAAGCGCCAGGTCGGACCGTTCGAAATCATTGCCTACGACATTCCTGAAGGCTGCGCTGCCGGGTATTACCCCGAATGCAATCCTTTGCTGCCGCTCTGGCATCACGCTGAACGCAGCAAGGTGCCAGCCGCCAAGTCGATACCGGTGCGGTTCACATCAGCAGGCATCTGATTCATACCGGATAATCGCCAGCTGGCGCTGGCGATTATCCGGAAATCAGAGCAGTGACTCAGGCTATTCGAGCCGGACGCTTGACAGTCAGCAAGCCGACTCTCCCTCTTGAAAAATTCGCCGGCACGGGAGAGTGCCGAAAGGGATGCGCTTCAGTGCATACCGGTTCAAAACGCAAAACCGTGCCCCACTTCGCTTTCCATCCACTCCAGAAAGCGCCTGACTCTGGGGAAGCTCGAATGCGCCTTGGGAAATACCACATGGTGGGCGGCCACTGGGGCGCTGAGCGTCTGCGGGGCCACTTCGACCAGCGTTCCATTGGCGAGGTATTTCTGCGCAAGCAACGAGCTTTCCAGGGCAAAGCCCAGGCCGTGACTGGCTGCTTCGAGGGTCATGTAGGAGCGGTCGAAGCTCAGCGCGTAGGGGTTTTCCGGTCGTGCCAGGCCGTGCCGGGCAAACCATTCCGGCCACTTGAGCAGCGTTGCTTCAGAGAGGATCAAATCACTGCCCAACAGGTCCTCCGGGGCGGTGACCGGGCAGCGCGCCAACAGCTTTGGTGAGGCCAGCACCGTGAAGGTTTCATTACGTACGGTGCGCACCTCATAACTGGGCCAGTTCGGCAGACCGTGGCGGATGTCGACATCAATCTTGTCACGACTGAAATGCAGCGATTCGTACGAGCACGACAGATTGATCTGGATATCAGGATGACTGATCCGGAACGCTTCAAGTCGTGGCATCAGCCACAGCAGCCCGAAGCTGGGTGCAGAATGAAGCCGCAGACAGTCGAGACTGACGTCACTCGCGGCACGCTCGGTGGCGACTTCCAGGCTGTGCAACACCCCGGAAATATCTTTCAGGTACTGCTCACCCACCGGCGTCAACGTTACACCGCGCGCTGCGCGCACAAACAGTTGCCGACCAATCATCGCCTCCAGCTTGGCCAATTGATGGCTGACCGCAGAGGGTGTCAGATCGAGCACTTCTGCCGCCCTGGCGAGATTTCCAAAGCGGGCGGTCTGCTCGAAGGCCTGAATTGCTTTCAGCGGTGGCAGCGCAGGTGAGGTGATTTGATCGGATGGCATGGCTGCTCCGCTGAATAGTGTCCAGAATAAATGCCTGTTTGCGGCGAAACCTATTCAATCATGATCTCTCCTGAGCTGACGAGACATGAATTTTATTCACGCACCAGTGATAGTTGGGTTATTGCTCACCCGCCCGGTGGGGAACACTCTGAGCCCATCGATCAATGGGTCGAATCATAAAAACAATCAGAGGAATGCCTCATGCTTCTCCAAGGTAAAGTCGCAATTATTACCGGCGCTGCGTCAGAACGTGGCATTGGTCGAGCCACTGCCGTCACCTTCGCGCAACAAGGCGCACGTGTCGTTATTCTGGACCTTGATGAGTCTGCTGCGCGCGATGCAGCGCAGGCCCTTGGCGAAGGCCATCTGGGCCTGGCCGCCAACGTGGCCGACGAGGTGCAGGTCAAGTCCGCTGTTGAAAAAGTCATTGCGCACTTCGGCCGTATCGACGTTCTGATCAACAACGCTGGCATCACCCAACCGATCAAGACACTGGACATCCGCCCCTCCGACTACGACCGAGTGCTGGACGTCAGCCTGCGCGGCACACTGCTGATGTCGCAAGCGGTCATCCCGACCATGCGTGCCCAGGCCTCGGGCAGCATCGTGTGCATGTCTTCGGTGTCCGCCCAGCGCGGCGGTGGTATTTTCGGCGGCCCGCATTACAGCGCGGCCAAAGCCGGCGTGCTGGGGCTGGGCAAAGCCATGGCCCGTGAATTCGGGCCTGACAACATCCGTATCAATTCGATTGCGCCGGGGCTGATCCACACCGACATCACCGGCGGCCTGATGCAGGATGAGCGTCGTCACGCCATCATCGAAGGCATCCCGCTGGGTCGACTGGGCGCCGCGCAGGATGTGGCCAACGCCGCGCTGTTTCTGGCCAGCGACCTGTCCTCGTATCTCACGGGCATCACGCTGGATGTGAATGGCGGCATGCTGATTCACTGATGTTTGTCGTCGGGCCTTGATTGGCCCGTGCTGTTCTGGATCGACGATACGCCGGGCCAAAGCCTGGCGGTCTATAAAAACAAGAGATCAGACCATCATGATAACCACCATGACGCTCGACGCGGCCAAGGCCGTGCGCTCCAATGCTTATCGCAAAACGGCCTGGCGCCTCATGCCATTCCTGATGTTGTGCTACCTGTGTGCCTACCTGGACCGCGTCAACGTTGGCTTCGCCAAGCTGCAGATGATGAATGACCTGGCGCTCAGCGAGGCGGTCTACGGCCTGGGTGCAGGTATGTTCTTCATCGGTTACTTTCTGTGTGAAGTGCCCAGCAATCTCATTCTGCATCGGGTGGGCGCACGCCGCTGGATCGCCCGTATCATGATCTCCTGGGGGATTATTTCCGCCCTCTTCGCCTTCGTTGAAACCGCTTGGCAGTTCTATGCACTGCGCTTTCTGCTGGGCATCGCCGAAGCCGGCCTCGCGCCGGGCTTGCTGCTTTATCTCACGTACTGGTTCCCGTCCTATCGTCGCGCCAAGATGACGGTGCTGTGGTTCATTGCCATCCCGCTTTCCGGAATGATCGGCGGCCCGTTGTCCGGCTGGATAATGAATGCATTTGCCGGTGTCCACGGCTGGGCAGGTTGGCAGTGGATGTTCGTGATCGAAGCGATTCCTACGGTGATTGTCGGCCTGATGGTGCTCAGTTACCTGAAAGATGGCGTGCATCAGGCGACCTGGCTGAATGACGATGAAAAGGAGCTGATCAACAAAGAGCTGGCCGAGGACAACAGCCAGAAAGTAACGCATGCCTCGGTCAGTGAGTTTCTGCGTGATCGGCGTCTGTGGCTGCTGGCCTGCATCTATTTCTGCGTGGTCATGGGCCAATACGCAATCACCTTCTGGTTGCCGACGCTGATTCGCAACGCAGGTCTTTCCAACCCTCTGCATATCGGCCTCATGACCAGCGTGCCGTACCTCTGCGCCATCGTGGCCATGCTGTTGATGGGGCGCAGCGGCGACAAGCATCGCGAACGGCGCTGGCACCTGGTCGGCCCGATGATTGCCGGTGCGCTGGGTCTGACCCTGGCGGCAATATTCGGCGGCAATCTGATGCTCTCGGTGCTGAGCCTGTGCCTGGCAGCTGCGGGCGTTCTGTCGGCGTCCTCACTGTTCTGGATGTTGCCCACCACCCTGCTCGGCGGCGTGTCCGCTGCAGCCGGGATCGCGGGCATCAACAGTTTCGCCAACCTGGCGGGCTTTTGCTCGCCGTACCTGATCGGCTGGATCACCACCCAGACCGGCTCGAGCGCCATCGGCATGTACCTGATCACCGGTGTGCTGTGCATCGGCGCCTGTCTGGTCCTGCGTATTCCCGCCGCTTCGGTCAATCGTTGAGACAACGGAGTATTTATCATGACTGCCACCCCATCACTCGCGCCTGCCACTACGCTTGCGCAGCGTGCGCACAATATTCGCCGCCATGCCCTGCGCATGGGGCAGGTTCAGGGCCAGGGTTACGTCGGCCAGGCACTGGGCGCTGCCGACCTGCTGGCTGTGTCCTATTTTCATGCCTTGAACTACAAGCCCGAAGACCCTGAGTGGGAACAGCGCGACCGCTTTTACCTGTCTATCGGTCATTACGCCATCGCGCTGTACGCCGCCTTGATCGAAGCACAGATTATTCCGCTGGATGAGCTGGAAACCTACGGTTCGGATGACAGCCGCCTGCCGATGTCGGGCATGGCGGCTTACACACCCGGCATGGAGATTACCGGCGGCTCACTCGGGCATGGTCTGGGGATCGCCGTCGGTGCCTGCCTGGGGCTGAAGCGCAAACAGTCGAAGTCGTTCGTCTACAACCTGTTGTCCGACGGCGAGCTGAACGAGGGGTCGACCTGGGAAGCCGTGATGTCTGCCTCTCACTGGAAGCTCGATAACCTGATCGCCATCGTCGACGTCAACAACCAGCAGGCCGACGGCCATTCCAGCGAGGTATTGGCATTCGAGCCTGTGGTGGATCGCTGGCAGGCTTTCGGCTGGTTCACACAGCGGGTCGACGGCAACGATCTGAACGCACTGGTCGAAGCCTTCGACGCAGCCCGCCAGCATTCGGGGGCGCAGCCGAGGGTCATTATCTGCGACACCAGGATGGGCAAAGGCGTGCCGTTTCTGGAAACCCGGGAAAAGACCCACTTCATTCGCGTCGATGAACACGAATGGGACGTCGCGCTGAACCACCTCGAAGAAGGGAAAACCGCATGAGCACTGCCAACCAGAACGCTGCGCCCGCCGTGGGCGGCGCCAAGAAGAAACTCACCACATCGGCCATGATCGCGTCCATCGCCAGTGAAGGTCAGGCAACCCGATCCGCGCCATTCGGTCATGCGCTGGCGGCACTTGCCGACCAGCGTCCGGACATCGTCGGGCTGTCTGCCGACCTGTCCAAGTACACCGACCTGCACATTTTCGCCAAGGCCCACCCCGAGCGCTTTTATCAGATGGGCATGGCCGAGCAACTGCTCATGAGCGCCGCAGCCGGTATGGCCCGTGAAGGCTTCGTGCCGTTTGCGACCACTTACGCGGTGTTTGCATCGCGCCGCGCCTACGACTTTATTTGCATGGCAATTGCCGAAGAAAACCTCAACGTCAAAATCGTCTGCGGCTTGCCCGGCCTGACCACCGGCTACGGCCCAAGCCATCAGGCAACGGACGACCTGGCCATCTTCAGGGCTATGCCCAACCTGATGATTGTCGACCCCTGTGATGCCCTGGAAATCGAGCAGGCGGTGCCAGCCATCGCAGCGCATCAGGGGCCGGTGTACATGCGCTTGCTGCGCGGCAATGTGCCGTTGGTGCTCGACGAATATGGCTATACATTCGAGATTGGCAAAGCCAAGACCCTGCGCACCGGCAATGATGTGCTGATCATTTCCACCGGGTTGATGACGATGCGCGCCCTTGAAGCCGCCAAGGAGCTGCAGGCCGATGGTGTGGACGTCGCGGTGCTGCATGTGCCCACCATCAAGCCACTGGACGAGCAGACTATTCTCGCCGAGGCACGAAAGTCAGGCCGACTGGTGGTGACGGCAGAAAACCATTCCATCATCGGTGGGCTGGGCGAAGCAGTGGCAACGGTGCTGCTGCGCAATGGCGTGACCCCAACCTTCCGGCAAATAGCACTGCCGGATGCGTTTCTGGACGCTGGTGCCTTGCCGACGCTGCATGACCGCTACGGTATTTCCACGCAGGCGGTGTGCGCGCAGATCAAAGGCTGGTTGTAAGCGCCTGGGGCGGGACCCTGCCCGGCTCCCGCTTGTCCACATTGTTAGCCGTCATGGGAGAGATCATTGGACATCGACACCCTGCTCGACCCTGATTACTGGTTTTTTCTCGACGAGCCTTCCAGCGAATGGACGCTCGCCAATCTGCCCGCCATCCGGCAGCGGATCAGCAGCGGTTATAAGGCACCAGGCACGGGGCGCGGCGCCCGGCAATGGACGTCCACAATACCCGGCGCTCCCAGCGTTCGTGTCTGCGTCTACCGCCCGGACACAGCCATTGAAGGCCAAACCCTCCCCGCCATGCTCTACATCCATGGAGGGGGATTTGTGCTGGGCAGCCCGGAAATGGCCGATGATTATCTGGCCGATCTAGCCGACCACTTGCAAACAGTGATCGTAGCCGTCGATTACCGACTGGCCCCGGAGCATCCTTTTCCTGCGCCGCTGGAAGACTGTTACAGCGCGCTGGGCTGGCTGGTCAGCGAACACCTGGCATTGGGCGTCGATAAAGATCGCGTCGTCATCATGGGCCACAGCGCTGGCGGCGGGCTGGCCGCCGCATTGGCGCTGTTGGTTCGTGAACGCGGTCAACATCAGGTCGCAGGCATGGCTCTGGTTTACCCCATGCTCGACCACCGCACCGGCTCACCGGTAGCGCCACAGCAAAACCCGACCACTGGACACTTGAGCTGGTCGCCCGAAGCGAACCAGTTTTGCTGGGCATGCATGCAAGGCGCTTACGAGTTGAATGACGATCAGGCGATGCTGTTTTCACCCGCTCTCGCCCTGGACTTGAAGGGCTTGCCGCCGAGCTTCATCAGCGTCGGGGCGCTGGATCTGTTTCTTGACGAAGATGTGGAGTTTGCGCTGAAACTGTCACGCGCCGGGGTACCGGTGGAACTGCACGTCTACCCCGGCGTACCGCATATGTTTGATCAGTACCCTGGGGCGATGACCGACCGTTGCCAGCGCGATGTGCTTGCGGCGCTCAGCCAGATGCTCGCCAGGCGTTAGATTCTTCATCCAGCTCACAGGCATGGCCATAGCAACCCTATGGCCGACAGCACCTGCACTGAAGCCTTTCCGCGATCAAGCCGCAGGCAACACTGACCCGACTCTCCCACCCATCATTCCCGGTGATAGTAACCTTCGATTTATTCGATTCGTTAATAACACCCCCTGGAAACAAAATCCGCCCATTACTTATTATCGGCGGAACTTCCCATGCCTCAGACACTCACCCATTTGCGCTACCCCCTCACCGCCCTGGCCCTGATTGTTATCAGCGCCTGCGGTCGAGCACCTGAGGCCACCATGGCGCCCGGCGCTGCCAAAGTCAGCGTCGCCAAGGTGTTGGAACAGCCCGTCAACGAATGGGACGAGTTCACCGGACGCCTTGAAGCCCCAGAAACCGTTGAAGTTCGCCCGCGAGTTTCCGGCCAGATCGATCAGGTTGCGTTCACCGACGGTTCGCTGGTCAAAAAAGGCGACCTGCTGTTCCAGATCGACCCACGCCCCTTCCAGTCTGAAGTTCGCCGCCTCGAAGCCCAGCTTCAACAGGCACGTGCCGTCGCGCTACGCAGCGACAACGAAGCCCAGCGCGGCGAGCGGCTGCGCACCAACAATGCCATTTCCGCCGAGCTGGCCGATTCGCGTACCACCTCCGCTCAGGAAGCCAAGGCAGGCGTCGCCGCCATTCAGGCGCAGCTCGACCTGGCCCGACTGAACCTCAGCTTCACCCGCGTGACCGCGCCGATCACTGGCCGCGTCAGCCGTGCCGAGATCACCGCAGGCAACATCGTGACCGCAGATGTCACACCGCTGACCAGCGTTGTGTCTACCGACAAGGTTTACGCCTACTTCGATGCTGACGAGCGCGTTTTCCTCAAATACACAGAACTGGCCCGCAAAGGTCAACGCGGGCAGACCACACCGGTCTATCTGGGCTTGTCCAATGAAACCGGCAACCCGCACCTGGGCCAGATGAATTTCGTCGACAACCAGGTCAACCCGCGCACTGGCACCATTCGCGGCCGTGCAGTGTTCGACAACACCGACGGCAGCTTCACGCCTGGCCTGTATGCCCGCCTCAAACTGGTCGGCAGCGGCACTTACTCGGCAGTCCTGATCAATGACGAAGCAGTCGGCACCGATCTGGGCAAAAAATTCGTGCTGGTGATGGACAAGGACAACAAGCCGGCCTATCGCGCCGTCGAGTTGGGGCCGAAGATCGAAGGCCTGCGCATCGTGCGTAACGGTCTGGGCAAGGACGACACCATTGTCGTCAAGGGCCTGCAGCGGGTCCGCCCAGGCCAACCGGTAGACCCTGAAGTCACGCCGATGGCCAGCGACGCTACCCTCGCTGCGCTGAGCAAACAACGCCAGGCACTCGAAGCCAGCAACCTGCCAAAAGTGACGCCCGACAAGGCCGTCAAACTCGCCAGCGCTACTGCGCCACGCGGCTAAGGGACTCGTCCGATGAACTTCTCCAAATTCTTTATCTCGCGGCCGATCTTTGCGGCAGTGCTTTCGCTGCTGATCCTGATCGCCGGTGCGATCTCGCTGTTCCAGTTGCCGATCAGTGAATACCCGGAAGTCGTGCCGCCTACTGTGGTGGTGCGCGCCAACTTCCCTGGCGCCAACCCCAAGGTGATCGGCGAAACCGTAGCCTCGCCACTTGAGCAGGCCATCACCGGCGTCGAGAACATGCTGTACATGTCGTCGCAGGCGACCGCTGACGGCAAGCTGACCCTGACCATCACTTTTGCGCTAGGCACCGATCTGGACAATGCGCAGGTGCAGGTGCAGAACCGTGTTACACGAACCGAGCCCAAACTGCCGGAAGAGGTGACGCGGATTGGTATCACCGTGGACAAGGCTTCCCCTGACCTGACCATGGTCGTGCACTTGACCTCCCCGGATCAGCGCTACGACATGCTTTACCTGTCCAACTACGCGGTGCTCAACATCAAGGATGAGCTGGCCCGTCTGGGTGGCGTCGGCGATGTACAACTGTTCGGCATGGGCGACTACTCGTTGCGTGTCTGGCTTGATCCGAACAAGACCGCTTCACGCAACCTGACCGCCACCGACGTGGTCAACGCGATTCGTGAACAGAACCGTCAGGTTGCTGCCGGTCAACTGGGCGCACCTCCCTCCCCGAATGCGACCAGCTTCCAGATGTCGATCAACACGCAAGGTCGTCTGGTCAGCGAGGAAGAGTTCGAGAACGTCGTGATACGTTCCGGCGCCGACGGTGAAATCACGCGCCTGAAGGACGTTGCTCGAATCGAGCTTGGCTCCAGCCAGTATGCCTTGCGCTCGCTGCTCAATAACCAGCCCGCGGTGGCGATACCGATCTTCCAGCGTCCGGGTTCCAACGCCATCGATATCTCCAACGACGTGCGGGCCAAGATGGCCGAGCTGAAAAAGGGCTTCCCTGAAGGGATGGACTACAGCATCGTCTACGACCCGACTATCTTCGTGCGCGGCTCCATCGAAGCGGTCATCCACACGCTGTTCGAAGCACTGATTCTGGTAGTGCTGGTGGTCATTCTGTTCCTGCAGACCTGGCGTGCATCGATCATTCCGTTGGTGGCTGTACCCGTTTCGCTGATCGGTACCTTCGCCGTGATGCACATGTTCGGCTTTTCGCTCAACGCGCTGTCACTGTTCGGACTGGTGCTGGCGATCGGGATCGTCGTGGACGATGCCATTGTGGTGGTCGAGAACGTCGAACGTAATATCGAGCTGGGGCTCAAGCCTGTCGAGGCCACCCACAAGGCGATGGCCGAAGTGACCGGCCCGATCATCGCGACGGCGCTGGTGCTCTGTGCAGTGTTCATCCCGGCGGCCTTCATTTCCGGCCTCACCGGGCAGTTCTACAAGCAGTTCGCCCTGACCATCGCCATCTCCACCGTGATCTCGGCGTTCAACTCGCTGACCCTGTCGCCCGCGCTGGCAGCCGTATTGCTCAAAAGCCACGACGCACCCAAGGACCGCTTCTCGCGCTTCCTGGACCGCCTTCTGGGTGGCTGGTTGTTCCGCCCGTTCAACCGTTTCTTCGAGAAGGCCAGCCATGGCTATGTCGGCACCGTTGCACGGGTCATTCGCAGCAGCGGTATCGCCTTGCTGGTGTACGCAGGCCTGATGGTGCTGACCTGGTTGGGTTTCGCCAGCACGCCCACCGGCTTCGTACCGAGCCAGGACAAGCAATACCTGGTGGCGTTCGCTCAGTTGCCGGACGCTGCCAGCCTGGACCGTACCGAAGACGTGATCAAACGCATGTCGGAACTCGCGCTGAAACAGCCGGGTGTCGAGAACGCGATCGCCTTCCCGGGCCTGTCGATCAACGGTTTCACCAACAGCCCCAACAACGGCGTGGTCTTCGTTGCCCTCAAGCCGTTTGATCAGCGCACAGACCCCAGCCAGTCGGCGAACGCCATTGCCGGCGCACTGAACGGTCAGTTCGCGTCCATCCAGGAAGCGTACATGGCGATCTTCCCGCCTCCGCCGGTACAGGGGCTGGGCACTATCGGCGGCTTCCGTCTACAGATCGAGGACCGTGGCAACCTGGGTTACGACGAGCTGTACAAGGAAACCCAGAACATTATCGCCAAGAGCCGTAGCGTGCCTGAGCTGGCAGGCCTGTTCACCAGCTACACAGTGAACGTACCGCAGGTCGACGCTGCCATTGACCGTGAAAAAGCCAAGACCCACGGCGTGGCCATCAGCGACATCTTCGATACGCTGCAGGTTTACATGGGCTCGTTGTATGCCAATGACTTCAACCGCTTTGGCCGCACCTATCAGGTCAACGTTCAGGCCGAGCAGCAGTTCCGCCAGGATGGCGATCAGATCGGTCAGCTCAAGGTACGCAACAATCTGGGCGAAATGATTCCGCTGGCCACTTTCGTCAAGGTCAGCGACACCGCAGGGCCAGACCGCGTAATGCACTACAACGGCTTCATTACTGCCGAAATCAACGGCGGTGCTGCACCGGGCTACAGCTCCGGGCAAGCGCAGGCGGCCGTGGAAAAACTGCTCAAGGAGGAGCTGCCCAACGGCATGGTGTATGAGTGGACCGACCTGACCTACCAGCAGATCCTCTCGGGCAACACGGCGCTGTTCGTCTTCCCGCTCTGTGTGTTGCTGGCGTTCCTGGTACTGGCGGCTCAATACGAGAGCTGGAGCCTGCCACTGGCGGTCATCCTGATCGTTCCTATGACGTTATTGTCGGCTATCGCCGGGGTCATGATTGCGGGCAGCGACAACAACATCTTCACCCAGATCGGCCTGATCGTACTGGTAGGCCTGGCGTGCAAGAACGCGATCCTGATCGTGGAGTTCGCCAAAGACAAACAGCTTGAAGGCATGAGCCCGCTGGACGCAGTACTGGAAGCCTGCCGCCTGCGTCTGCGACCGATCCTGATGACCTCGTTCGCATTCATCATGGGCGTTGTACCGCTCGTGCTGTCCAGCGGTGCCGGTGCCGAAATGCGCCATGCCATGGGCGTGGCGGTGTTCTCCGGGATGCTCGGCGTGACCTTCTTCGGCCTGCTGCTGACGCCGGTGTTCTATGTGCTGATCCGTAACTTCGTCGAGCGCCAGGAGGCCCGCAAGGCCGCCAAAGCGCAGAAACTGCAAACACTGCCTGCGGAGATGCATTGATGAGCACGCTTAAACTCTTCGTCCCGAGCCTGCTGGTTCTGGCGCTGTCGGCCTGTGCCGTCGGCCCGGACTACAAAGCGCCCGACACTGCCCCGGCCAAACTCGCTTCGGCAACACAGGGCAACTATGACCGCACCAAGGTGGATACGCTCTGGTGGCAGCAGTTCGAGGACCCGACCCTGAACAAACTGGTTGCCCAGTCACTCAATGGCAACCGGGACCTGCGCGTAGCGTTTGCTCGCTTGAAGGCGGCGCGAGCGATTCGTGACGACGTTGCCAACGATGCCATGCCGGTTATCACCAGCCGGGCCAGCAGCGATCTGGGCAAAGGTCAGCAGCCAGGCGTTACCGAGCGCCGAGTCAATACCGAGCGCTACGATCTGGGTCTGGACATGGCCTGGGAGGTTGACCTGTTCGGTCGCATTCAGCGCCAGCTCGAAGCCAGCAATGCCGATCAGGAGGCCGCCGAGGCCAACCTGTACCAGCTTCAGGTGACACTGATCGCCGAGGTAGTCGATGCTTACGGCCAATTGCGTGGCGCTCAGTTGCGCGAAGCCATAGCACGCGACAACCTGAAAAATCAGCACAGTTCACAGGATGTCACCACCCAATTGCGTGACGCTGGCGTAGGCAATGAACTGGACGTGGTGCGTGCCGATGCCCGTCTAGCTGCCGTAGAGGCGACGGTTCCGCAGCTGCAGGCTGAACAGGTTCGCCAACGCAATCGAATCGCTACCCTGCTGGGCGAGAGACCGGAAAGCCTCAGCGTCGACCTGAGCCCGACCAGGCTTCCAGCCATCGCCAAGGCGTTGCCGATCGGCGATCCGACGCAGGTGCTGCGCAATCGCCCTGATGTGCGTGCTGCCGAGCGCCAGTTGGCTGCCTCGACCGCGCGGATCGGTGTGGCGACTGCCGACCTGTTCCCGCGGGTCAGCCTGAGCGGTTTCCTCGGTTTCACCGCTGGGCGCGGCTCGCAGATCGGTTCGTCTGCCGCAAGGGCGTGGTCATTGGGCCCGAGCATTACCTGGGCAGCGTTCGACCTTGGCAGTGTCCGGGCGCAAATTCGCAGCGCCGACGCAGATGCCGAAGGTGCCTTGGCGACTTACGAGCAGCAGGTTCTGCTCGCACTGGAGGAGTCGGAAAATGCGTTCAGCGATTACGACAAGCGCCAGCAGCGATTGCTTTCATTGATTCGCCAGAGTGAATCCAGTCGTGCGGCCGCGAGACTGGCGTCAGTGCAATACCGCGAAGGCACAGCGGACTTTCTGGTGCTGCTGGACGCCGAACGCGAGCGGCTGGCCGCCGAAGACTCGCAGGCGCAAGCGGAAATTGACCTGTACCGTGGCATTGTCGCCATTTACAAAGCGCTGGGCGGTGGCTGGCAACCGCAGGCCTGACGCGTTGAAAGTTGCATGAACAGGCCTCGCATCCCCGGATGCGAGGCCTTTTTTGTCTGCGTTTGTGGACCACCCAACGAATGACGTTTGACAGGTGGGAGTCGCTCCCCGAAGCTGCGAGCAGTCAAGCACTGGATATCGGCATGCCCACCCTGCCCTCGCCTCACCCATCGTCCAAAGCCACGACTCGACGTCGCCAGGCCATAGCTCTGACCGTCACATTGCTGGCAACAATATTGTTGCTGACATTCTGGTGGTGGCGAAGCACACCTGTACAGCAGGCACCCGCCAACCTCAGCCACACGTACAACCAGGCATTTGATCAGGCGCACAACGGCAAGCCGGGCGCTGCCCGAGTGCTGTATCAGCAACTGGCGCGAACGGACTTGTCCGACGCCCACCGTATCGACCTTTTGGCAGAACTCAGCAACTACCCAAGCCCTCAGGCGCTGAAATTGCTGAATGCCGCGCTCAAGGATGAATCTGCGCAAGTTCGTCAGGCTGCAATCGGCGTGACAGTCAGGCTGGTTTCCAACAGTCAGCGCAGTCTGTTGCTCGGACCGTTGCTGGATGACAAGGAGCAATCCGTGAGGTTCAGCGCTACCACTGCACTACTGGGCCTGTCACCGGATGATCTCGGGCTTTATTTCGCCGTGCTGCAGCAAAGTGCCGAAGCCAGCCAAGAATCACTGAAAAGTCAGCCGCCCACTGCACAGAACCAGCTGCAACTGGCCAGGCTCTACCTGCAGACGGGTGATCTGGAGCCCGCACTGGCGGCCTTGCAACGCGCAACCTCACTTGACCCTGCCAATATCGACGCGGCCCTGGCACACATCGAACTGCTGGACAAAAAAGGTTTGGCCGAACAAGCCCGCACTCTGTTCGCCGGCTTGCTGGAGCGTCATCCACAATCGTCCTTGCTGCAACACGCCCTCGGGATGTGGTTGCTGGACCACGGACAAGGCGAATATGCGCTGCTCAGCCTCGCCAAGGCGTCGGAGCTCGCGCCGGAGAATAACGATTATCGATACGACCTGGCGGTCGCACTGCATGGCCTGGATCAGTTGGAAGCTGCGCAAAAACAATTGGCACAGATCGTCCAGAACGAACCAGCCAATCGCCGGGCACGAGTGCTGCTGATCCAGTATTGGAAAGAGAACGGACAGCTGCAAAATGTGCAGGTGCTGCTTGCTGAACTCGAACAGCAAAACCCCGACGACCCCGCACTTCAGCAAGGCCTGTGACAAACATTGCCATCAACAATGCAGGCCAAACGCCATACATCACTCCCCTCCAGCCCTTCTGCAACGCAGCCTTCAGACATTTCTTTAATCGCGATAGCAATTTACGGTTTACCTGTCAGACCTTTCTTTTTTTAATGACGCCAATAAGACGTCATGAGTTTTGGTACAGCGTCTATTATCAGAAATAACTTACACATCGCTTCGTCACATATCACGCGCAGCGTCGCCAACAGCGACTACACACCTGGATTTCATTTAGCATTTTCAAGAAGAATGTTTTCTAACTGCAAAAAAACGTGCATCATTTACGGGCGAATGATTTATAACTACCCTGTATCTGCGTACTGGCCAGCCCGGAAGGCTTAGTTTTACGATTGAAACGCGGGTATTGGGCAGTCACCGAATGGACAGATCAGCCAAACAGTTTTGTCTTGTCGCTTTATTGGGCTGGCAACAGCCATTACATTGTCGGAGTGTGTTATTTGTCCAGACTTGCCGAGTTTCGAGCAGCAGAAAAAGCCCTTCAAGAACAGCTGGCGCAGCTGGAAACCTTGAAGAATGACGCCGGCCTTAAGAAGGAGATTGAATTCGAGCAAAAGCTCCAGGACTTGATGGGCAGCTACGGCAAAAGCCTGCGCGACATCATTTCCATTCTTGATCCTGGCAGTGCAACTTCCCTGGTCACACCCGCCGGCCCCAAGCGTCGCCGCGCACGCGTGGTCAAGGTTTATCAGAACCCGCATACCGGCGAACTGATTGAAACCAAAGGTGGCAACCATCGCGGGTTGAAGGCCTGGAAAGAGCAATACGGTGTTGAAACTGTTGATGCATGGCTGCGTGCCTGATCGTAACTATGCAATAACGAAGCCCTGCACTCGCAGGGCTTTTTTATTGCCTGGCGTTTTCCGATTCATTAGTGCAAGCCCCTACCTCGCGTATGATCATTGTCGACAGCGTCTGTCAATACAACCGATGCTGGCCTAACTCATTCGAGATCAAATGAACTGCCCGGTCCATCATCAACAGAACCTGTTTTAATAACGAAAAAATAATGGCGTCAATAAAAATCTGTGACCGGATACGTTTCAGCCATTGTTAATACAGGGAACAATTGCGTTTCATAGCCTTGCATTTGAAGCCATCCAGCATCGTCGCGGGTCGGCCCCATCGATCAGAGGCACTGGCTTGAAGCCCTCAGACCTTGGCGATAAACGCATCAGAGCTTCACACTTTTTTCACATGCCTTTTTGCATGATGAAGACCGCTAAAGGAATAGCGCCCCATGCCCGCCTCGGCGGGCTTCTTTTTGCCTGCGAAAAAGTGGGTATCCCCATCGCCTCAAGGCGCCGCTTCCAGTTTCAAGCTGTTTCGAATCTCCAACGCTTGCTCCTTGTTGTCCGCATAGCCTTGAGCGGACCCTGCGTAAGACAACGACCAGGCCCTGTCCTTGCTGGCGGCAGCGACCAACGTCTGAGTCAGCGCATGCACGCCATTCTGAGTGATGGTGCAGGTAGTCTCCAGCGCAGGCACATCACCCAGCACGCCGTCTCGCACCGGCGTACAGGCGCTTTGCAGACCGCCGCGAGCGAAATTGACCTGGATGGACTTGCGCATTTCCAGCAATACGCCGTGCACATTCACTTCATGACCGGGCATCAACCGGGTCTGAGTCAGCTCCATGACCATGATCGGATTTCCGAGCTGATCGTTTTTTACCGCCCGTTGTCTGATTTGCACGGAGGGCTGAGCCGCCAAGCCGGTATCGGTCGGCAACGACTCCACTTCCCAGCCTGCGGGCCAGGTAATCATCGCATCATTGGCATGAACCTCTGAAGCAGCGAGTGCCAGGCACAGGCTGAACACAGCAGAGCGGCATTGCAGGAAAATCATGAGCATGGCCATCAGAACAGTCGGCCGGAAATTCTGAGCCTGTCGCCTGTCGCGAGCAAGAGATACCGAGTTTTTATCCGGCTCAGGTTTGGCACACGCCGCCCTGCCCCCGTATCATTTGGCCCTATTTGAATATTTGGAGATCGCATGAGCTTGCACGAACTCAACACTTTTCCCGGCGTGACGGCCGAGCCCGAGGCAGCGACCCAGCGTTTCGTGTTCAACCACACCATGCTGCGCGTCAAGGACATCACCAAGTCACTGGACTTCTACACCCGCGTACTGGGCTTCAGCCTGGTCGAAAAACGTGATTTCCCCGACGCGGAATTCAGCCTGTACTTTCTGGCACTGGTCGACAAAGCCCAGATCCCGAACGATGACGCCGCACGCAACGAATGGATGAAGTCGATTCCAGGCATTCTGGAATTGACCCACAACCATGGCACCGAGAACGATTCGTCCGCCGTTTACCACAACGGCAACAGCGACCCTCGTGGCTTCGGTCACATCTGCGTCTCTGTACCCGATGTGAAAGCCGCCTGCGAGCGGTTCGAAAGCCTGGGCGTGGATTTCCAGAAACGTCTTGCCGACGGCCGCATGAACAGCCTTGCTTTCATCAAGGACCCGGATGGCTACTGGGTCGAAATCATCCAGCCAACGCCACTCTGATTGAACACCACCGCGTCTCGGCACGGTGGTTTCGCCCGGAGAACTGCCAAAGCGCAGGTATAAAAAAACCTCATGATTGCTCATGAGGTTTTTTGTTTATCGAGTGTCTGTCAGGCTGGCGCAGACGAACGGATCAGGTGATCGAAAGCGCTCAGCGAGGCTTTGGCACCTTCGCCCAGGGCGATGATGATCTGCTTGTACGGCGTTACCGTAACGTCACCGGCAGCGAAGATGCCCGGCACCGAAGTCTCACCACGCGCATCCACCATAATCTCGCCGCGCGGCGACAGCTCGATGGAGCCTTTGAGCCATTCACTGTTGGGCAACAGACCGATCTGCACGAAGATACCTTCCAGAGGAACAGTGATTTCCTCACCGCTCACACGATTCTTGTAGCGCAGGCCGTTGACCTTCTGCTCGTCGCCAGTCACTTCAGTGGTTTGCGCACTGGTGATCACCGTAACGTTCGGCAGACTGTGCAGTTTGCGCTGCAACACCGCATCGGCACGCAGCTGTACATCAAACTCCAGCAGCGTCACGTGAGACACGATCCCTGCCAGGTCGATCGCCGCTTCGACACCCGAGTTGCCACCACCGATTACTGCAACACGCTTGCCTTTGAACAGCGGGCCGTCGCAGTGCGGGCAGTACGCCACACCCTTGTTGCGATATTGCTGCTCGCCAGGCACGTTCATCTCTCTCCAGCGTGCGCCAGTGGCGAGAATCAGCGTCTTGGCCTTCAGGCTTGCGCCGCTGGCGAACTTGATCTCGTGCAACGCGCCGGCTGCGCCAGGAATCAGCTTGTCAGCGCGCTGCAGGTTCATGATGTCAACTTCGTATTGCTTGACGTGCTCCTCAAGCGCCACAGCCAGTTTCGGGCCTTCGGTGTGCTGGACCGAAATGAAGTTTTCGATTGCCATGGTGTCGAGCACCTGACCGCCGAAACGTTCGGCAGCAACGCCAGTACGGATGCCTTTACGAGCAGCGTATACGGCTGCGGCCGAACCCGCTGGGCCACCGCCGACGACCAGAACGTCGAAGGCGTCCTTGGCATTGAGTTTTTCCGCCTGACGCGCACCGGCGCCAGTGTCGATCTTGGCCAGAATTTCTTCCAGGCCCATGCGGCCTTGACCAAACAGCTCGCCATTCAGGTAGATGCTTGGCACCGACATGATCTTGCGATCGGTGACTTCATCCTGAAACAGCGCGCCGTCGATGGCCACGTGCTTGATGTTCGGGTTCAGTACCGCCATCAGGTTCAATGCCTGGACAACGTCCGGGCAGTTCTGGCAGGACTGGGAAAAATAGGTTTCGAAATGGAAATCGCCATGAAGAGCGCGAACCTGTTCGATGGTCTCTGCGCTGACCTTGGGCGGGTAGCCGCCAACTTGCAGCAGCGCCAGGACCAGCGAAGTGAATTCATGACCCATTGGGATACCAGCGAAACGCAGGCTGATATGGTGACCGGGAGTGTTCAGCGAAAACGATGGGGTACGCGCATCGGTACCGCTGTCATTCAAGGTGACGTCCTTGGAAACACTGATCACGTCATTGAGCAGTGCAAGCATTTCCTGAGACTTCGCGCCGTCATCAAGGGACGCGACGATCTCGACTGGGCGAGTAACCCGCTCCAGGTAAGATTTCAACTGGGCTTTAAGATTGGCGTCCAACATGTGGCGACTTCCTTTGGCAAAAATGTTCAGAGAGTAGAAAAAACAACGCCCAGGCGATGACCGCCCGGGCGTTTTTTGGGGCGATGCGGTTTACGTGCTCAAGAGCTCAGCGCCCCTAGCCGATTCATACGACTCAGATCTTGCCGACCAGGTCCAGAGACGGTGCCAGAGTGGCTTCGCCTTCTTTCCATTTGGCTGGGCAGACTTCACCCGGGTGGGCAGCAACGTACTGAGCAGCCTTGATCTTGCGCAGCAGCTCGGAAGCGTCACGGCCAACACCACCGTCGTTCAGTTCAACGATCTTGATCTGACCTTCAGGGTTGATCACGAACGTGCCACGGTCTGCCAGGCCAGCTTCTTCGATCAGTACGTCGAAGTTGCGTGAGATGGCCAGAGTCGGGTCGCCGATCATGGTGTACTGGATCTTGCCGATTGCTGGCGACGTGTTGTGCCATGCAGCGTGGGCGAAGTGGGTGTCAGTCGAAACACTGTAGATTTCGACGCCCAGCTTCTGGAACGTGTCGTAGTTGTCAGCCAGGTCTTCCAGTTCGGTTGGGCACACGAAGGTGAAGTCAGCCGGGTAGAAGAATACGACAGACCACTTGCCTTTGAAGTCAGCATCCGAAACGTCAACGAAAGCGCCGTTCTTGAATGCGGTAGCCTTGAACGGTTTTACTTGGCTGTTGATAATAGGCATCGGTATATCTCCTGATGGGTTGTTAAGACGGGTTGTTAATTCGATGAAGTGAAGCTTACGCATGATCGATGACATTGGCTCATTGGCAAACCTGATGTCACTGATTGGTTTTCACTATGAGGTCAGCTTACTAATAGAAGAAACCTGTATACCACTCCGAGCCTCTCCGCTTTGACCTTCAGCGGCGCCCAGAAACGGTGCGGCATCAATGTAACGCATAGCGGACTTCATGTCCCTCCAGCCAACATAGGCCATCAGTGACTTGAGGTCCCACCCGTTGCGGTGCGCCCAGCTGGCGAAGCCGCGGCGCAATGAGTGGCTGGTGTAATGTTCAGCGGCAATGCCAGCCCGCTCAAACGCCTGACGCAGCAAGGGTATGACACTGTTGGCGTGCAGACTTTCCTCGCCCAGATTGCCCCAGCGATCAACGGCCCGGAATACAGGACCACGCGCCAGCGCTGCGCAATTGATCCATTCTATGTACGCCTGCACCGGACACAGCCTTTGCAAGGCAGGCGTCTGGTAGGTTCTGCCGATGTTGTCGCGATCGCCCTTGCTACGAGGGAGATAGACAGTCAACCCGGCTCCGGCAATGGCCTTGACGTCCTGAACCTGCAAGCGACACAGCTCGTCACTGCGAAACCCTCGCCAGAAACCGATCAGGATCAACGCGGCGTCACGACGACTACGCAACAACCGAGACCGATCACCCTGCTCCTGCGCTTGTTGCGCTTCACATTCCAACCAGACAGCGACTTTCTCCAGATCCTGCAACTGCAAGGGTTCGGCCTGTTTTTCCTGGGCGGGATGCACAGCGCGTATGCCTTTTAACACCTTGCGCACGACCGAAGCCTTGGTCGGGTCGGCAAAGCCCTGACTCGCGTGCCATTGCGCCAGCGCAGAGAGACGCGACTTTAACGTGTTGATCGACAGTTCCCCCGCGTAACGGGCGAGGTAACGCGCGACGCCCTCGCTGGTCGCCGGGAGAAAACCGCCCCACGTTACCTCGAAGTGCTCAATAGCCGCTCTGTAACTACGTCGCGTGTTGTCGCGGGTAGCAGCATCGAGGTAGCGATCTATGTCATGCATGGACAAAACCTGCTGATGAGCCGGGCATACGTACCGGCAACGGACCAAAAAGATAGAAAAAGGATCTGACACGGGATAATACGCCAATATCCCATGTTAACTAATCGAAATAATGACGAATCAATCTGATTGAATTAGCATGTAATTACAGAGTACATACCACAGTACGAAATCGTAGGAGCGAGCATGGCACGGGGCGGCGTAAACAAGGCATTGGTGCTCAAGGCAAGGGCCGCGCTTCTGGCTCGCGGAGAAAACCCCAGTATTGATGCGGTACGTATCGAGATGGGTAATACGGGCTCCAAGACCACTATTCATCGCTACCTCAAAGACCTCGGAGCAACGCAGGCTCCTGCACCCGAGATCAATGAAGAACTGAGCACACTGGTCGCCAGTCTGGCTCAGCGGCTCCAGGAACAGGCTCAGGAGCGCATCGATCAGGCTATGGAGGAATGTGATACCAGCCGCCAGGCCATCCAACAGGAATTGGCCTTTGCACATACACAGATCAGCCAGTTACAAGACCAACTGAAGCAGCAGGACCAGACACTCGAACGCCAGGCCACTGCCCTGCTCGATACCCGGCAAACCCTGAACGACGCTCAAACCGACAAAGCTCGACTGACTCAGGCCAACGCCGGCCTTGAATCCCGCCTGAAGGACAAGGATGGGCAAATTCAGTCGCTCGAAGAGAAACATCAGCACGCCCGTGACGCACTCGAACACTATCGCGACTCGATCAGAGAGCAGCGCGAACACGAACAACAGCGCCATGAAGGGCAAGTGCAGCAGGTTCAGATGGAGCTGCGCCAGGCACAGCAGAGCCTGAGCATGCGCCAGGGCGACATCACCCAACTCAACCGTGACAACGAACGCTTGCTAGCGGAAAGCCGCAACACCCTGCGCGAGCTTGATACTCAGAAAGATCAATTGAGCAAAGCGAGCAGTCATGCAAATGAAGCCCTGCAACAACGTCAATTGGCTCAGACCCAATGCGCGCTACTGAAAGAAAAGACGCGCAGCCTGCAAGACGAAACCAGCGAGCTGAAACAAAACCTGAAAGATCTCCAGCAACAGAACAGGGTTCTTGAACTGTTGCTGACCAAGAAGGAAGTGGCGCTGGAAAACCTCAGCACCCAGCCGCCAAAGTCTGAAAAACCCAGGCCTGCCAGGAAACGACCCGCCAATCAGGACTGAACGCACTCATACGCAGCCCCGTGTCGTTACGAACGATCAATCACTGCGTCATCACAGGGAAGATACACATCGACGCAAGTACCCTGCCCGCTCAGGCTGTCAATGTGCACGTCTCCGCCAGTCTGCTTGATGAAGCCATACACCATGGATAGCCCAAGCCCGGTACCCTGACCCACCGGCTTGGTTGTGAAGAACGGATCGAACACTCGCTCGATCACATCCCTCTCGATACCGACTCCATTATCGTGAACGCTGAGCCGTACATAGCGCCCAGGCAACAGCGCGCCCTGCCGGGTATCGACTACACAAGCTTCGCTGCACACCCTGAGCTGACCTCCGTCAGGCATGGCGTCACGGGCGTTGATGACCAGGTTCAATAGAGCATTCTCCAACTGATGCTCGTCCGTGCAAACCGGATCAAGTCCTTGCGCCAGTTCAAGACGCAGATCGGTGCGCGCGCACAGCGTGCCCCGCAGCAAGGCCTCCATGGACAACACCATGCGATTGACGTCAACAGAGCAGGTTTGCAACGGCTGACGCCGGGCGAACGTGAGCAGCCGCTGAGTGAGCGCCGCCGCACGATTCGCTGAAGCAATGGCAGCGCCGACATAGCGCTCGACATCGTCAAGGCTTCCCGCCGACGCGCGACGCTGAATCAGATCAAGCGCGCCCAACACACCGGTGAGCATATTGTTGAAGTCATGGGCGATCCCGCCGGTCAGTTGACCAATAGCGTCCATCTTCTGAGCATGACGCAGCACCTCTTCAGCCTGCGCCCGCTCGGCGATCTGGACTTGCAGCAGCTCATTGGCCCTGGCCAGTTCGGATGTGCGCTTGGCAACCCGAATTTCCAGGCTGTCATTGAGCTCGCGCAACGCTTCTTCTGCGTTGACCTGAGCGGTGATATCAGTGTGGGTGCCGAGCCAGTGGGTGATATGACCCAACGAGTCGCGCATGGGCAATGCACGCGACAGGAACCAGTTGAATGCTCCATCGAGGCCCCGCAAGGGAAAGGTGTCTTCCCAGATGGACCCGGTTGCAAAGCAATACTGCAAGCGGACCATCACACGTTCGCGGTGGTCAGGATGAAGCACCGATTGCCAACCCAACGCCCTCATCGCTTCAAGCGAAGCGCCGGTATAGGCATACCAGCGCTCGTTATACCATTGAACTGCGCCGCGAGGATTGGCCGTCCATGCCAACTGACTCATGTTGTCAGCCAGCGTCTTGAACTGCCATTCAATATCACTCTGCGCGCTGGATGGCTGACCCGCCTGCGATGCATGCGATGGAATCACCGCAGCTGTTTTTTCAGTGCCGAACATAGGGTCCCTCCCTTTACACTTCTGCCTTTTCACCCGTGCAGCCCGGAATCCCTCCTGGATCCCGGGTACCGCCCGACCTTAACGCGTGACCGGCGAACGCATGGTCACAAACTCTTCTGCAGACGTCGGGTGCACGCCGATCGTATCGTCGAAGATCTGTTTGGTCGCCCCTGCCTTGATGGCGATCGCCAGGCTCTGCACGATTTCACCCGCATCTGACCCGACCATATGGCAGCCAAGCACCTGATCCGTTTTGGCATCCACGACCAGCTTCATCAATGTGCGCTCCTGATCATCGGTCAGGGTCAGCTTCATGGCCCGGAAGCGACTTTCAAAGATCTGCACCTCGTATCCAGCCTCGATAGCGGCCTCTTCCGTCAAACCCACGGTACCGATATTGGGCAAGCTGAAGACTGCAGTCGGAATGTGGTCGTAATCGACCGGACGATACAGCTCCGGCTTGAACAGACGACGCGCCACAGCCATGCCTTCGGCCAGCGCTACCGGGGTCAGTTGCACACCGCCGATCACATCACCGATGGCCAGAATCGACGGCTCGCTACTTTCGTAGTTTTCATTGACCTCGATATAGCCCTCATCATCAAGCTCGACGTTGACGCTCTCAAGCCCGAGGTTATCCAGCATCGGCCGCCGCCCGGTGGCATAGAAAACGCAATCGGTTTCCAGCGTGCCGCCGCCCTTCATCGACAGCAAAAGACTGCCATCCGCTTGCTTTTCAATACGCTCGATGTCGCTATTGAAGCGGATAGTCATGTCACGCTTCACCAGCTCCTCATGCAGATGAGTACGAACGCTGCCGTCGAAGCCACGCAAAAACAGCTCGCCTCGATAGACCAGCGTCGTGTCTGCGCCGAGCCCGTTGAAGATCGATGCAAATTCGACAGCAATATAGCCACCACCCACCACCACAACGCGCTTGGGCAAAGCCTTGAGATAGAACGCCTCGTTAGAGGTGATTGCATGCTCGCGCCCCGGAACATCAGGCACCTGCGGCCAGCCACCAGTTGCGATCAAGATGCGCTCGGCACTGTAGACCTGCCCCTGTACCTCAACCTTGTTCGGCCCGACGATCCTTGCATGCGCTTCCAGCAACGTGACGCCGCTGTCGATGAGCAACTTGCGATAAATACCGTTGAGCCGGTTTATCTCGCGATCCTTGTTGGTGATCAGCGTCGACCAGTCGAAGTCGGCCTCGCCCAGCGACCAGCCAAAGCCTTTGGCATGCTCGAAATCCTCGGAAAAATGTGCGCCATACACCAACAATTTTTTCGGGACACATCCCACGTTGACGCAGGTACCGCCCAGGTATCGGCTTTCAGCTACGGCAACACGTGCACCGAAGCCGGCCGCAAATCGTGCAGCCCTAACACCACCCGAACCCGCCCCAATCACAAACAGATCGAAATCGTAAGCCATCAATGTCTCCCTCTAAGAGGCACAGCATAACCGCTTGGCTGGCCGGGCAGAAATGAAAAAGCCACCCGAAGGTGGCTTTGACTTGGAACGGTGAGCGTGATGAATCAGTACGCTTTGCCCGACTTGTAGAAGTGCTCGAAGCAGAAGTTGGTGGCTTCGATGTAACCTTCGGCGCCGCCGCAGTCAAAACGCTGGCCCTTGAATTTGTAAGCCAGCACGTTGCCTTCGGCGGCCTGCTTCATCAGTGCGTCGGTGATCTGAATTTCACCACCCTTGCCCGGCTCGGTCTGTTCGATTTTCTCGAAGATATCCGGCGTCAGAATGTAACGGCCGATGATCGCCATGTTGGACGGCGCATCTTCGGGTTTTGGCTTCTCAACCATATCAGTCACACGGAACAGACCTGGCTTGATCTCTTCACCAGCGATTACGCCATACTTGTTGGTTTCCTGCGGGTCGACTTCCTGAATCGCGATGATCGAGCAGCCGTAGTGCTTGTGCAGCTTGACCATCTGCGCCAGCACGCCTTCACCGTCGAGGTTCACACACAGGTCATCCGCCAATACGACAGCAAACGCCTCGTTACCGATCAACGGACGGCCACTCAGGATCGCATGGCCCAGGCCCTTCATCTCGGTCTGGCGCGTATACGAGAAGCTGCACTCGTCGATCAGCTTGCGAATGCCAACCAGGTACTTTTCCTTGTCGGTGCCCTTGATCTGGTGCTCGAGCTCGTAGCTGATGTCGAAATGGTCTTCCAGCGAACGCTTGCCGCGACCTGTAACGATGGAAATTTCAGTCAGGCCAGCTGCCAGAGCTTCTTCAACACCGTATTGGATCAGCGGCTTGTTGACCACCGGCAGCATTTCCTTGGGCATGGCCTTGGTCGCTGGCAAAAAGCGAGTGCCGTAACCGGCTGCTGGGAACAAGCATTTCTTGATCATAAAAGTCCTTGGTACGGGCTGTTGGCGTTAACAACGCAGTCTAATCAGGCAGCAGGCACCTTACAATGCCTCGCCGCCGGTCTTCGAATGTCATGGTAGAGGAATAATGGGGCAGATAGTTCCGCACAATCACGTATATAGCGACCAATCAACAGTACCAAGCAAGGCACAGGACACGGAATAGGTGATCATTTCGCGGCGTGTTGAATCAAAGCTTCACCCTATCGGCCTTCCGGCTGACCTGTGATGATCGCAGCGCAAACGATTGCCGCTGAGCATCGTTGCGGGCAATGCAGGCGTAGCGAAAAATCATCGTGCGAAACATGGCGGAACGATGGCACCTGCCACCAGTCATACCTTCACAGCAAGTTACTCTTCCAACCTGTCTTTATCAAAAGCGAAAAAAAATGATCAGAATTCTGTCTATCATTGCTGTATTGGGCCTCACCGGCTGCGCCACAGCATCCAATACCTACCTCAAGAACGGCAAGCAAGGGCTGAGCATCGACTGCTCCGGTGAAGCGATGTCCTGGGCAAGTTGTTATGAGAAGGCCGACGCCTCGTGCGCGGGCACCGGCTATGAAATCGTCGGTACCGACGGCACGCCTCAGCCTGCTGAAAGCGAGAAGACCCTGGGCGTTGACGTCGGCAACTACAAGAGCCGAAGCGTATTGGTGGTGTGCAAATAACCCGGCAGCACAGACAACCCTGGATTGCTCGCAGGCTGGCCTGATTCCGTCAGGCCGCTCCCGCGCTTGTGCGAAATCACTGCAACTCTCAACCGGAAATGCAGGCCTCGGCTGCGTGCTGGATGTCCCGAAAGCGGATCGGCACGTTTGAAAGCCGTTCGTAAACCTTGATCGAACTGCCTCCAGAACGATTCTCGATATCTACCACCGCCGTGGGTGAACTGCTCATCTTCTGCTCGACAATCAGCCGCAAACCATCATGACGCGGCTCTACTTTGGGCGTTGAACGACTGCTACTGATTTTTGCAGAGAAACAGTCAGCATACTCCTGTGGGTTCTTGCCCGAGAGAACGTTCATGGTAGCGGGCGTATGCTCGATATCAGCGACCGTTGCACAGCCAGTCATCGCCAAAGCCAGGATTACTACAGCCAATTTCATACAATCCCTCCAATAAAGGTCCTACGACAAGCAAGCGTGCAATTAAATCCCGACGCAGCTGATTTTTGCGTAAAACGCCGCAATTAAATGCCAGCAAGCGTTAAAAAACGGGCCCCGCATGCTATCGTTTTGATTTTTCACGCAAACCCGGTTTCTGGAGAGCGCAATGAAGTTCGTACACCAGCGTGAGCACTTGAACGAGGACGATCTGGTCGTCATCGGCTGCTCACAAATCTGCAATATCCGCCTCATGAACGATGCGAACTTTCGCAGCTTCAAGAATGGCGGACGCCACACTTACCACGGTGGCGCTTTTGATACATTCCCGGCCAAGATTGCAGCGCCCAGCACCGGTTTCTGGAACATCACCATCGATACCTCAGGGCGCAAGACAGACACCAACGCGGGTCGCAAAGTGCCGTTTACGCACACCATCAAAATTGTGCGACGCTCCACTTCGAGCTTGCGCTGATACCCGTATGATTCAAGGAGTCACTGTGAACAAGCCCGCTACCCCTACCACCAAATACGCAGTCAGCTACAAACTCAATGGCGAACGACGCTTTGAATTCGCTCAGTTGCAATCAGCATCGGTCGACGAAGCCAAGGCTGCACTCGACGCCATTCACGCCCAGAGCGGCGACCAGATCACTGACGTCAAAGTCAGCAAGGCGCTCTGAACACTAGCAGGTGTTGAAGACGATCATGCAACGCAAGGGCACCAATCCCGCGACCTTTGATCTGTTTGCCGACCATGAGCCGCAAACCGGAGGCAATGAGCAGATAGGCCCCGACTCCTGGCTGCTCAGGGGCTTTGCCCTGCCGGGAATAGAAGACCTGATCAGCGCTGTACAAACCATCCTCCACCAAGCCCCCTTTCGCCATATGACGACGCCCGGCGGCCTCGACATGTCGGCTGCGCTGAGCAGTTGCGGAACGCTGGGCTGGGTTACCGATCGCCACGGCTATCGCTACAGCAAGACTGATCCGCAGACCGGAAGGGCCTGGCCTGCAATGCCTGAATCGCTGATGAGACTTGCTCAATCGGCGGCTCAGATCGCGGGCTATCCTGGTTTCGTGCCTGACGCCTGCCTGATGAACCAGTATGTCCCCGGAGCAAAAATGTCGTTGCATCAGGACAAGGATGAGCAGGATCATCGCTGGCCCGTCGTATCGGTGTCGCTGGGAATCCCGGCGATCTTTCAATTCGGCGGACTGCAACGCGCAGACAAACCCCGGCGCATTGCCCTTTTCCATGGCGATGTCGTGGTATGGGGCGGCGAAGACCGACTCAGATTTCATGGCATCCTGCCGATCAAGCAGGCAAACCACCCACTGCTGGGTGAGCAGCGGGTCAACCTGACGTTCCGCAAGGCCGGCTGAAGCCGGACTTAAAGAACCCGCCCGCCAATGTCATTGGAAGAGGTCCTCGCTTTGGCCGGGCACACCACGCGATGCAGGTTCAAGGCGGTGTTGATGATGCCGATGTGACTGAATGCCTGAGGGAAATTGCCAAGCATCCGGCCTTGATGCGGATCATATTGCTCGGCCAGCAAGCCGACGTCGTTGCACAGGCCACACAATCGCTCGAACAGAGCCGCTGCTTCTTCTGCCCGCCCCAGCAGTACATAGGCGTCAGCCAGCCAGAATGAGCACACGAGAAAGGTACCCTCTCCCCCAGATACGCCATCAGTGCTGCGTTCACTGTCGTAACGCAGCAGCAAACCGTCTTGCATGAGATTGCGCTCGATTTCGGCAACAGTCCCTACCACTCGCGGATCTTCAGGAGGCAAGAAGCCGGTCAATACGATTTGCAGCAGGCTGGCGTCTACCGCTGCCGAACCGTAGGTTTGTACAAAGCTGCCCAGTTGAACATCAAAACCGTTCAGGCAGACATCTGCGTGAATCTCGTCGGCGACGGCGCGATAGTGCTGCGCCAGTGCGCGATCCTCATCGGTTTCAGCAGCTTGAGCAATCTGTGTGGCGTTACGATCGAACGCCACCCACGCCATGACCTTAGAATGAGTGAAATGCCGTGGCTCAGAACGAATCTCCCAAATCCCGGCATCCGGCAGATGCCAGACTTTTTCCAGGTATGGCATGACCACCTTGGAAACCGCAACGGTACGAGGATGAGGAGGCATTCCGCCTTTCAGCGCCTGAATCATGGCGTCCGCGACCTCACCGTAGACATCCAGCTGCATTTGCGTAGCAGCACCATTGCCGACACGCACTGGCTGCGAATGTTCATAGCCGGTCAGCCACGGCAGCTCAAACTCGGCCAAGCGACGCTCACCGCCTACGCCGTACATGATCTGGATCTGCTCGGGATTGCCGGCCACCGAGCGCAGCAACCAGTCTCGCCACGCAGTAGCTTCCTCGAAATAGCCGAGATTGATGAAAGCAAGCAATGTCATGGTCGCGTCACGTAACCAGCAGTAACGGTAATCCCAGTTCCGCTCGCCGCCCAGTTGCTCAGGCAACGAAGTCGTTACTGCTGCGACGATACCGCCAGTGGGTGCGTAGGTCATCGCCTTGAGGGTGATCAGCGATCGCTTGACCTGATCAGTCCACGGGCCAACATCCGGGCAGCGGCCCGAGAAGTCACGCCAATAGCTCTCGGTAGCCTCGAGCACACGCTCCGCATCGAGATCAGGCAGCAATGGCACGTAAGACGCCTGATACGTGAGGGTAAAAACCTTTCGCTCACCTTCGCCAACTTCAAACCGGGAGGCCGTGTGATGGTCTTGAGGGTGCAGCGGGACCGGGCTGCGTAACACGAGCATTTCCGGGCCTGCCACAGCTGTCAGCGTATGAGGATCTTTTCTCTCGACCCAGGGCACGGAGCTGCCGTAATCGAAGCGAATGGCAAGGTCCATGTCGAAAACAACTTGCCCGGCCAGGCCGACGACAATGCGTATAACGTGACCATCGGTGCCCATCGGCATGAAGTCGACCAACATCGCACGGCCAGTAGGCGTTTCGAACTCGGTTTCCAGCACCAGAGTGCCGTCACGGTAGCGTCGCTTGACGGACAGGACTGCGTCACGCGGCGCGATCTTCCAACGACCGTGGTCGCTGTCCCCCAGCAATGCGGAGAAACAGGAGGGAGAATCAAATCGAGGAAAGCAAAGCCAGTCCAATGATCCGTCCCGCCCCACCAGCGCTGCGGTCTGACAGTTACCCAGCAGCGCGTAATCTTCGATCAATCCGGCCATTCACAATGCTCGTCGTTGTATGAATCGTTGCCATGAATACCCCTCATGGACCGCTTGCAACTATGAGACGCAATTATGAGACTGCCTGGCTGAACCGGTGCTGACCGCAGCCCATCATCGGGCCGGCAGAATGTACCGCCTGATGGCGGCAGCGACGCCGTCCTGAAGGTTGCTGTCGGTGACGTGATCTGCCTGGCTCAACACGCCTTTCTCGCCCTGCCCCATGGCGATCGACATGCCAGCCTTGTGAAACATGGCCACATCGTTGCCACCGTCACCGATCGCGGCGGTGTGGGCCAGATCTACGCCCAGGTAGTTCGCCAGCGCAACCAGCGCTGAACCCTTGTTGGCGTCGAGCGCGGTAACATCGAGGTAGTAGGCTTGTGAGCGGGCCGCCAAGGCCAGCCCTTCTATCAATGGGTTGAGCTGGCTTTCGAGCACTTTGAGCAATTCGAAATCCTTGCTCGCCGCGACGATCTTGTCGACCCGGTCCAGATACGGTTCGAAACTCTCGACCAGCACCGGGGCATACCCCAGCGCATGCTGCTCATGCTCGACATAATCCCCTTCAGGGTTCAGCAGCAGCCATTGATCGTCAGCAAAGACCCAGATGGCGACAGGCTGTGTTGCAAACAGATCGAGGCAGGTCCGTACGGCAACTGGATCAATACGATGAGCAACCAGAAGACTACCGTCTGCCCGAGTAATCGTGCCGCCATTGAACGCCACGGTAGGCAGATCCACGCCCAGGGCCTCGATCACCTGCCGCATGGCGCGCGGGGGTCGACTGCTCGCCAGCGTGAAGTGGATGCCCGCCTCACGCAGCTCGTGCACAGCCTCGATATTCGCCTGACTCAGGCTGTGATCGGGGCGCAGCAGAGTACCGTCGATATCGGACAACAAAAAACGGATAGGCAACGCTTGATCAGACATTCAATTCCCGCCATTCACGACCATCACGAGACAACAGCTCTTCAGCCGCCGCCGGTCCGTCTTCCCCGGCCTTGTAAAGCTCAACGCCGGGTTTGCTGCCCCAGGCATCAAGGAATGGCTGCACGGCACGCCAGCCGTTCTCGATATTGTCAGCACGCTGAAACAGGGTCTGATCGCCAGTCAGGCAGTCGTAGATCAAGGTCTCGTAGCCGGTCGACGGCTGCATTTCAAAGAAGTCCTTGTAGGCGAAACCGAGTTCGATGTCTTCCATGTCCAGGGTTGGCCCTGGGCGTTTGGCGAACAGATCGAACCACATGCCTTCGTTTGGCTGTATTTGAATACGCAGGTAATTGGGTTTCAACCGGTCAACTTCGGTGTCACGGAACTGCGCATAAGGCGCAGGCTTGAAGCAGATCGCGATTTCTGTGCTGCGCGCGCTCATACGCTTACCGGTGCGCAAGTAGAACGGCACCCCTACCCAACGCCAGTTATCGACCATGACCTTGAGCGCAACAAAAGTTTCGGTATTGCTGTCGGCTTCGACCCGATCTTCCTGGCGATAGCCAATGACCTTCGCATCGCCTTTCACGCCATTCGCATACTGACCGCGCACGGAATTGGCCAGTGCCTCTTCCTTGCTCCAGGGACGAATCGCGCCCACCACTTTGGCCTTTTCACCGCGCACCGCGTCAGCACCAAAAGCCGCTGGCGGTTCCATGGCAACCATCGCCAACAGCTGAAACAGGTGATTGGGAACCATGTCGCGAAGGGCACCGGTATGCTCGTAAAAGCTGCCCCGGGTTTCGACGCCCACTGTCTCGGCAGCCGTGATCTGCACGTGATCAATATAGTGGTTGTTCCAGAACGACTCGAACAGGCCATTGGAGAAGCGGCTGACCAGAATGTTCTGCACTGTTTCCTTGCCCAGATAATGATCGATACGGTAAATCTGCTTTTCGCTCATGACCTTGAGCAGGCAGCTGTTGAGTTCAACAGCGCTGGCGAGATCTGAACCGAATGGCTTTTCGATCACTACGCGCCGAAACGCACCCTCGGTTTCGGTAAGGAGCCCCGAAGAACCGAGCCTATTGGCGACTTCACTGAAAAAGCGCGGCGCCGTTGCCAGATAGAACACCGCATTGGCGGTACCGGTGCTTTCGATCTTGCTACGAATGTCTTCATAGGTGGTGTCGTCGAGAAAGTCGCCTTCCACATAGCTTATGCGCTCAGCCAACTGCCCCCACAATGCGGGGTCCAGCGGGTCCTTCCCGCTTTCAGCCACTTTACTGGCAGACTCTTCACGAATGAAAGTCTCCAGCTTTTTGGCGAAATCGGCGTCACTGATGGCATTGTGGTCAACGCCGACAATGTGCAGATTTTCGTCGACCAGACCATCGCGCGCCAGGTTGTACAGCGCCGGCATCAGCAAGCGCTTGACCAGATCACCATGCGCACCAAACAGAAACAGGGTCGTGGGAGGCGCTACTTCAGGTTTTTGGTTGGACGTACCACGTGAGAGCCCCATTACTTGGGTTCCTTGTGACCACCGAAACCGAAGCGCATGGCAGAAAGCATCTTGTCTGCATACGAACTTGTCTGACGGGAACGGAAACGCGCGAACAGTGCACTGGACAGAACCGGGACTGGAACAGCCTGCTCGATGGCGGCCTCGATCGTCCAGCGACCTTCGCCACTATCAGAAACCGAGCCGGAAAACGCATCCAGCTGCGGATCAGTGGCCAGAGCATCGGCGGTCAGGTCCAGTAGCCACGACGATACAACGCTGCCGCGACGCCACACTTCAGCGATGTCTGCAGTGTTCAGATCAAAGCGCTGATCGGGCGGCAGCTGTTCAGAGTTTTTTTGTTTGAGCAGATCGAAGCCTTCAGCGAAGGCCTGCATCATGCCGTACTCGATACCGTTGTGGATCATCTTGACGAAGTGACCCGAGCCCGCCGGACCGGAATGAATATACCCACGCTCAGCGCGATCGTCGGTCGACGTCCGATCGCGGGTCCGCTCGATCGTGCCAAGGCCAGGCGCCAGCGTTGCGAACAGTGGGTCCAGACGCTCGACGATCGCAGCTTCACCGCCGATCATCATGCAATAGCCGCGCTCAAGGCCCCAAACACCGCCAGAGGTGCCAACGTCGACGTAATGCAGGCCCTTTGCGGTCAGCTCCTGACCGCGACGGATGTCGTCCTTATAGAACGTGTTGCCGCCGTCAATGATCACGTCATCTTCATCGAGCAGGCCGCTGAGGATCTGAATGGTTTCTTCTGTAGGCGCGCCAGCCGGGAGCATGACCCAGACCGCGCGCGGTTTCTCCAGCGCACCCACGAGTTTTTCCAGGTCTGCGACTGCCTCAGCGCCTTCACTGGCCAGGGCGCTGCGCGATGCTTCATCACGGTCATAAACCACGGTCGAGTGACCGTTCAGCATCAAGCGCCGTGCGATGTTGCCGCCCATGCGGCCCAGTCCAATAATCCCAAGTTGCATGCAGGTGCTCCTTAACTCGTAAAAAGAGGGCCTCACTTTTCGTCCAGCGCTTCAACAGTGAGCATGCTGGTTAGTCAAGCAAGGCAGAACGTCGGTTCCCCTGAAAGGGAGTGTCGGCGCGAACGCCGCCAGATAATGCATTTTGTCGCGATCAAGAAACGTTCGCGACAATTAAAAATAAAAAAGTTCCAATCTTGCCCAAAAGAAATCAGAATCTGTGCCGATAGAGAGGTAAGCAGCGGCAACTCAGGGATTGAAAGTCATTGCCATGAGCCTTTCTGAGGTTGAATCCGCCATTTGCGAGGTGAGCAATGGGCACTGTACTACCAGCACTTGCACCACAAACCCTTTATGTCACGATTCGCCGCGACGAGCTGCGTGCATTGAAAGAAGAACGTGAACAGTTGCAACGCAAAGTAGCTCATCTGAGCCTCATGTTGCAGCAGTCACAGCTGACTTCTTCAGGTTCGGCGCTGCAAGCCTGACGACAAACGCATTACCGTTATGACCGTTCTGTGGCAAGCCCGATCTGCTGGCTTGCCCGCTTCATACCCCGCTACACCCACGTTACAGCACCACTGACACCCCTCTCGGCATCCAGATCATTGTTTTCACGCGAACGTCCTGCCGCGCATTTTGCTCCAGATACCTTTTCTGAACCAGACACATTTGGCAATGCCCGGCCTCTGGATCAAGGTTCTTGCTGTTCAGGGCATACGGATGCCCGAGGACCGGGCGACGATTGACAGAGGTGTGCGCCGGACAACTCGCTCCAGGAGGGTCCGGCAGCTTGCAGTGGATGGCGGGCCGAATGACGCTACTGATTTGTGGTCACAGAGCGCGTCCGACTGGATCGGTCAGAGCGACTTTTGCCAGAACAGTGCATGACCCATCTCAGGGTCGAGTTGGTAGCTTTCGAAACCCTGTTTCTTGTAAGCGGACTGCGCGGCAGTATTACCTTCAAGCACTTCAAGGGTCAGCTTGCAACAGCCACGCTGACGGGCGATCTCTTCGACCTTGACCAGCATTTTCTGGCTGATGCCCTGCCCACGGCGCGAGGCGATAACAGCGACGTCATGGATATTGACCAGCGGGCGGCAGGCGAACGTCGAGAATCCTTCGAAGCAGTTGATCAGCCCCACGGGCTCGCCTGCGATGAACGCCAATACGCTGAATGCGTGCGGCCGCTTGGCCAACTCGATCGCCAATTGCTGGCGAGTGTCATTCGACAGCGGCTTCCCTCCACCCATGACGTCCAGTGCATACTCATTCAAGACGAACCCTATCGCCTCGGCGTGCACCGGATTGGTGTAGCTCGCTTGCAGTACCAGCACCTCTGGGCCTTCCATTTCCTTCCTCGTCAACTGTTCAAATAACGCAATGCGATGAGGCCTGCCGAGCGACCGACAGGCTTTAGGACGCTGATTCTATCCCGCCCGAGCCCAAAGTGTTCCAGTACAGATGTAGGAATTTTCAACTGGCGCTCTGAAATTGACCGCCGGACGCACCGGGAAAAGGCGTGATGCACGATTGCGAACACCTGAAAGACAAAACATGATCCATTTCAACAACAGCGACGGACCACTCGGTGATTGTCGAACAATCCGACGACCGGTCATCGAGCGTTATCAAGCCGGTTTTACTGCTCTAAAAAAGCGCATGGCTACCTGATTGATGACCCCGCAAATGCCCCGCAACCGCCCATGCCAGACAACCGCACGTAAAAAAGTCGAAACTTCTGAAAAACGGGCGGGTCATCTGATTAGAGCGCCTATGCTGTTGCCTCATAGCGAGCATTGGCACTGTCACGCTGCATTGTCACCACACGCAGCGCAATAAGTAGGTACTGTTCTTGCGTAGCGCTTGTGTATGTACAGGCCGTAGGAAACGGCCTTCAAAAATCAAGTGATGCACCAACACTGTTTCGAACGGGAGAAAACGATGATTAGCGCCGCTGTCAAAACCCAGAAGGGAGAGAGTTTTAATCAGCCGGCCAGCGAGCTGACTCATCTGCCGGTCTTCGCTACGACGAGCGTTCCAATGCTGCAACTGCCCACTTCTACTTCCCAGCCCATTCTTTCTCAGGTCAACAGGCGCAAAGTGCTGTACGTGACTTCCGAGTTGGCTGACCTGGTCAAAACCGGAGGATTGGGCGATGTGTCTGCCGCTTTACCGCGCGCCATGCGCCACCTGCACGATGTTCGTGTGCTGATTCCGGGCTATCCGCAAGTGATCAACAGCGGCAATCCGATTCACATCATCAGCCAACTGGGCGGCCACGCTGCATTGCCAGCCTGCAAGGTCGGCCGTATGGACATGAAAGATGGCCTGGTGATTTACGTTCTGATCTGCCCCGAGCTATATGAGCGCGAAGGCACCCCGTATGCCGACAGCAACGGTCGTGACTGGTCTGATAACCACATCCGTTTTGCCCGTCTGGGTCTCGCGGCGGCCGAGTTTGCCGCGGGCGCGGTGAAAACCCAATGGTGCCCCGAACTGGTCCACGCGCATGACTGGCCTGCAGGTCTGGCACCGGCGTATATGCGCTGGCGCGGGCAGTCGACGCCCAGCATCTTCACTATTCACAACCTGGCCTACCAGGGCACGGTCAGTACTGCGTCGAGCCGCGAATTGGGCATTCCTGACGAAGCCCTGAACGCTGACGGGATGGAGTTCTACGGCAAGCTGTCTTTTATAAAGGCAGGCATGGCATATGCGAGCCACATCACCACGGTCAGCGCGACCTACGCCAAGGAAATCACCACGCCGGAATTTGGCTGCGGCCTGGAAGGCTTTCTGCAGAGCAAGGCCGACAGAGGCCAGCTCAGCGGGATTCCCAACGGTATTGATGCCAGCTGGGATGCATCGACCGATGAACACCTGATCTGCCATTTTGCGCCCAATGAATGGGTGCGCAAGGAAATCAACGCTGACTACGTACGTGAGCTGTTCGAACTCGACCCTTCGTCGGGTCCGTTGTTCGCGGTGGTCTCGCGGCTTGTCTACCAGAAGGGTCTTGACCTGACCATTGGCGTTGCCGAACACATCGTCAGCAAAGGTGGACAGATCGCGATCATCGGCCGCGGAGAGCCTGAAGAAGAAGACGCCATGCGTGAGCTGGCGGCCCGCTTCCCAGGTCGAATCGGTGTACGTATCGGCTTCAATGAGACAGACGCACGTCGCATGTTCGCTGGCAGCGACTTCCTGTTGATGCCTTCACGTTACGAGCCGTGCGGCCTGAGTCAGATGTATGCGCAGCGTTTCGGTTCGCTGCCGGTCGCACGCAATACTGGCGGCCTTGCTGACACCATCGAAGATGGCGTTACCGGCTTCCTGTTCAACAGCTCCACCGTGGAAAGTTACGCCGAAGCATTGAACCGCGCGTTCCATGTATTCGGTCACCCGGAACTGCTAAACGCCATGCGCTGCCGCGCCATGGCTGCACCGTTCAACTGGCATGAAGCGGTAGAGCCTTACGCAGATCTCTACCGTGACCTGTTGAAAAAGACTTCAGGTGCTTCACTTCACTACTGAGGAAAAGGGGTTAATGGATGCGTCTGCGTACAGATGATGACTGGCGCCACGGCGCCGTTTTGTTGGACCCTGAACGCACCCGGTTTGCTTTATGGGCACCGGATGCAGACACCGTCACTGTCGAATTGGAAAATGGTCAGTCCCTGGCCATGCAAAGCCAGCCGGACGGCTGGTTTGCACTGGAGGCCCGCTGCAAGGCGGGCACTCTCTACCGATTCAAAATCAATGGAGAACTCGAAGTTCCTGATCCCGCTTCCAGGGCTCAGGCTGGAGACGTTCATGGCCACAGCATTGTGGTCGATCCTCTCGCCTATCAATGGAAAAACAACCAGTGGCGAGGTCGTCCGTGGCATGAAGCGGTCATTTATGAGCTGCATGTCGGGGTGCTGGGTGGCTACGAGGCCGTCGAGACTCACTTGCAATATTTGGCCGAACTGGGCGTTACCGCCATCGAACTGATGCCGCTGGCGCAATTTCCCGGCGATCGCAACTGGGGGTATGACGGCGTTCTACCGTACGCGCCCCAGTCTTCCTATGGCACTCCTGAACAACTCAAACACTTGATCGACACCGCCCACGGCTATGGCCTGGCGGTGATTCTGGACGTGGTCTACAACCACTTCGGCCCCGACGGTAATTATCTGGGAAGCTATGCCAAGGAATTCTTCCGCAGCGACCTGCATACTCCGTGGGGTGACGCGATTGATTTTCGCCGTGAGCAGGTACGCGACTACTTCATCGACAACGCTCTGATGTGGCTGCTCGAATATCGCTTCGACGGTTTGCGCATGGATGCGGTGCACGCGATTCGTGACACGACGTTCCTGCCTGAATTCTCCAGGCGGGTAAGAGATCGAATCGATCCGGGCAGGCATGTGTGGCTTAACCTCGAAAACGAGTACAACCAGGCGAGCTTGCTGGAAACCGAATTCGACGCACAGTGGAACGACGACGGACATAACACTCTCCATGTCCTGCTGACTGGCGAGACCGACGCCTACTATTCGGACTTCGCTCAGGAGCCTACCCAGAAACTCGCTCGTCTGCTCAGTGAAGGTTTTGTCTATCAAGGCGAGCAAACGCGGCATGGCCATACGCGCGGCGAGCCCAGCGGGCAACTGCCACCGACCGCTTTTGTGCTGTTCCTGCAGAATCATGACCAGATCGGTAACCGCGCGCTGGGCGAACGTCTTGCGCAGCTCTGCCCTGCTCCAGCCCTGAAAGCGGCCACGGCGCTGTTGCTACTGTCGCCGATGATCCCGTTGATGTTCATGGGTGATGAATGGGCAGCGCGTGAGCCCTTCCTGTTTTTTACCAGCCACCATGGTGAGCTGGCCGACGCCGTGCGCGAAGGTCGTCGTGCCGAATTTGCAGACTTCGCAGCGTTTGCCGATGCAAAACGCCGTGAGCACATCCCCGACCCGAACGATCCAAAGACCTTTGAAATCTCTCGTCCGGCATTCGGTGCAGTAAATCTGGAGATGGACCTGGGTCTGGACCACCGCAACTGGCTTGAGCTGTATCGCCACCTGCTGGCCCTGCGTCATCAGGAAATCGTACCTCGGTTGGCGGGAGCAAAAGCGCTGGGCACCGATATCATCGGGGAAAGCGCCGTCACCGCCCGCTGGCAGATGGGTGACGGCAGTGTTCTGCGTATCGATCTTAACCTCAGTGAGCACCCCGTCACCGCTGCCCGTTGGGACGACGCAAGGCTCGTTTTTGCAAGCTCGGCAACATTGTCCGAACTTTCCACTCAGCCCATCCTCAATCCCTACACGGCCATTGTCAGCCTGACAGCAAATGATGTTCTGGAGGAACAGGATGAACAATGAGCAATTGGAGAGGCTTGCGACCGAGGCAGGGCTGTCGGTGCATTGGATAGATGCCAACGCTCGCCCACAGACCGTCAGCCCTGATGTGCTGCGCAAGGTGCTGGAAGCGCTGGGCTATCCGGCAGACGGCGGCGAAGCCATCGACGCAAGCCTGCAACGCTTGCAGAACGCAACACAGGGCGCGGGGGCCCCGCCCCTGCTCACGGTCGACGAAGGCAGCAATCTTGACCTGTCAAAATGGTTCGAACCCCATACTGCTTTTACGCTCCACCTGGAAGATGGCTCTTCGCTTGACTCGCGCCTGACCGCGGGTGGCGAGCTACCTGCGCTGGCGCCGCCCGGTTATCAGCAACTGGAAATTGGCGGACAGCACCTGACCATTGCGGTAGCGCCCGCAGCTTGCTTCAGCATGGCCATGGCAACTGATGTCAAAAAACCCCGCAGTTGGGGTTTGACGGTTCAACTGTACGGCCTGCGTCGTGAGGGCGATGGTGGTTTTGGCGACACGCAAGCGCTGGAGTCACTGGTTCGCGCAGCAGGTGAACGCGGTGCCGACGCACTCGCGATCAGCCCGATGCATGCGATGTTCGCCAGCGACCCGGATCGTTACAGCCCTTATTCGCCCTCCAGCCGGCTGTTTCTCAACAGCCTGTACGCTTCGCCGGGTGCGATCCTGGGCGAACGTGCGTGGCGCCAGGCCATTGAGGATGCAGGTGTCGCAGATGAGCTTCAGGCTCTGGAAGCGCTACCGCTGATAGACTGGCCTGCCGCTGCCAAAGCCAAGTGGAAGGCACTGCGTGCGCTGCACCAGACTTTTGGCGATAACCATCCGCTCGGTGAAGACTTCAACAGCTTCCGCCACAGCGGTGGTGAGGCGCTGGAAAACCACTGCCGCTTTGAAGCGCTGCGCGCCAGGTCGACAGAACTGGGCATCAGCGAAAACTGGCATGAGTGGCCCGACAGCTTGAAGAACCCGCGCAACGAAGCCGTGTCGACTTTTGCGCGGGAGCACAACGACGAAATCGGTTTCCATGCTTTCGCTCAATGGCTGATTGCCCGAGGTCTGGAGCGTGCTCAGGTTGCGGCACGCAGCAGCGGCATGCGCGTTGGCCTGATCGCTGACCTGGCCGTCGGTGCAGATGGCGCTGGCAGTCAGGCGTGGAGCCGTCAGGACGAGCTGCTTTCGGCACTGACCGTTGGCGCACCGCCGGACATTCTCAACCGCGCTGGCCAAAGCTGGGGCATCTCTGCGTTTTCACCAGACGGGTTGAAGCGCAATGGCTTCAGGGCTTTCATCGAGATGTTACGCGCCAATTTTGCGCACGCCGGCGGGCTGCGCATCGACCATGTCATGGGCCTGCAACGTCTGTGGGTGGTGCCCCTTGGATCGCCACCCAGCGAAGGCGCCTACCTCAATTATCCGCTGGACGACATGTTGCGTCTGCTTAGCCTCGAATCCTGGCGCCACAAAGCAATTGTGCTAGGCGAAGACCTGGGGACCGTTCCGGAAGGTCTGAGCGAAAAATTGAGCGCGCGCTCCATTCTCGGCATGCGGGTGCTCCTGTTCGAACAGAACAACGGTCAGTTCAAGCCGATCCTCGACTGGTCAGACGACGCGCTGGCAACAACCAGCACTCATGACCTGCCTACATTGGCCGGCTGGCTCAGCGAGCTGGACATCGAATGGAACGCACGTTTGGGCCATGTCGATGAACAGAGCGAACGGCACTGGCGCGAAGAGCGCGCTCGTGAATATGACAGCCTGCGCATTGCGCTGAGCCAGAACAATGACGGCCTCAGCGTGGACAGCGAGGACTCGTCTCAGATCATCGACGCCAGTGTCCGCTACCTTGGCCATACCCGTGCTCCGCTGGTGCTGCTACCTATCGAAGACGCGCTGGGTGTTCAGGAACAGGCCAACCTGCCCGGCACCATCGACAGCCATCCGAACTGGCGCAGGCGCCTGCCCGGCGCTGCCGCCTCATTACTTGATGACACTAACGCGGCTCGCCGACTGGAACTGCTTGCCCAGTCCCGACGCCAGGCAGCGGAGCGCGACCAATGACCAGCCCTTTGCAACCTTTACGTGCGACCCAACGCCTGCAGTTTCACAAAGACTTCACTCTGGACGATGCGGTGCCCCTGGTGCCTTATTTCGCCAGCCTTGGCATCAGCCATATCTACGCCTCGCCTCTGCTGAAAGCCCGTGCAGGCTCCATGCACGGCTATGACGTGGTGGACCCGACTATCATCAACCCGGAGCTGGGCGGAGAACCCGCGCTGCACAGGCTCGTGGCCAAGCTGCGCGAACACGGCATGGGGTTGATCCTCGATATTGTTTCGAACCACATGGCCGTGGGCGGCGCCGACAATCCGTGGTGGCTGGACTTGCTGGAATGGGGCCGTCGCAGCCCATACGCCGATTTCTTCGATATTCAATGGAATTCCCCGGACCCGCTGCTGGCGGGTCAACTCTTGCTGCCATTTCTGAGCAGTGACTACGGGACTGTATTGCAGGCTGGCGAAATCCCGTTGCGCTTCGATACGCAGCAGGGTTCCTTTCATATCGAGCACTATCAGCACCATTTCCCGATATGCCCAAGCACTTACGGCATGTTGCTGCAAGGCTCCGATGACCCGCACCTGGAAGAACTGGCGCAGCGTTTTGCCGTCCTTGATCAGTATCCACAGGCCTACGAGCGCGGTCGCCAGGCGAAAGCCGAGCTGGCCGAACTGGCGAAGCAGCCTTCAGTGCTGGCTGCGATCGAGCAGCAAATCGCGCGCTTCGACTCCACCCAGCCTGAAGGTTTTGACCGCCTGCATCAGTTACTTGAGCGCCAGTACTACCGACTGGCCAGCTGGCGTACCGCGGGTGATGACATCAACTGGCGGCGCTTCTTCGACATCAACGAACTGGGCGGTCTTAGAGTTGAGAGACCGACTGTCTTCGAAGCCACTCACGGCAAGATCTTCCAGCTGATCGCCGAGGGGCTTGTCGATGGTCTGCGTATTGACCACATTGATGGTCTGGCTGACCCGCGCGGTTATGGCCGCAAGCTGCATCGCCGCGTACAGAGCCTGTTGAGTCAGCGTCCCGCTGCAGCCCATATCGAACATCTGCCAATCTTCGTCGAGAAAATTCTTGGCGCAGACGAGCCGCTGCGCAAAGACTGGAGCGTTGACGGTACCACTGGGTACGAATTCATGAACCAGGTTTCCCTGCTGCAGCACGACCCCAGGGGCGAAGCGCCGCTGGGCGAGCTGTGGGCGCGGGTGACCGAACGTACCGCCGACTTTGATGAGGAAGTACTGGTTGCGCGCGATCTGGTGCTGCACGGCACGCTGGCGGGCGATTTCGAAAACGTTGCTCAGTCATTGCTGCAAGTGGCACGCAGCGATCTCATGAGCCGGGACCTGACATTGGGAGCAATTCGTCGTGCCCTGCTGGCCCTGATTGTGAATTTCCCGATTTATCGCACCTACATCAGCGCGTGCGGCCGCTCGGCGGAAGATGACCGCTTCTTCCAGCATGCCTTGGAGGGCGCACGCTCGACCCTGAACGAAGGCGACTGGCCGGTACTGGACTACCTGGCACGCTGGCTGGGGGGCGAGTCGTGGCGAAAGTTGCCACGCGGCCATTTGCGCAAGCTCTACAAGAATGCTTGCGTTCGCTTCCAGCAGTTAACATCACCGGTCGCCGCCAAATCGGTGGAAGACACCGCGTTCTATCGATCGGCAGTGCTGCTTTCACGCAATGACGTGGGCTTTCACCCGCAGCATTTCAGTGCGCCTGTCGAGGATTTCCACGCGGCTTGCCTGGAACGTATCAAGCACTTTCCCGAGAACCTGCTGGCGACTGCCACCCACGACCACAAACGTGGCGAAGATACGCGTACGCGTCTGGCTGTGCTCAGCGAATGCGCAGGATGGTACGCCGAGCAGGTCGAGCGCTGGCGACAGCTGTCCGCGCCTCTCAAGGAAGAGGACGTTGCTATCGGCGCGGGTGATGAACTGATGCTTTATCAGGCATTGCTGGGCAGTTGGCCGCTCAATCTCGAAGGTGAAGAGGCTCATGAAGCGTATGCCGGGCGCATGGCGCAGTGGCAGGAAAAGGCCCTGCGCGAGGCCAAGCTGCAAAGCAGCTGGAGCGCTCCGAACCAGGCTTACGAAACCGCATGCCGCGAGTTTCTGCAACGGCTTCTGCTGGCTCCTGAGGCACTGGGGCTTCGCCAGTCTCTCAGCGCGACAGCCCATCGAATCGCAACGGCGGGTGCGCTCAATAGTCTGGCGCAAACCTTGCTACGCTTGACCGTACCCGGTGTACCCGATCTGTATCAGGGCACCGAGTACTGGGACTTCAGTCTGGTGGATCCGGACAACCGTCGGCCCGTTGATTATGCCGCTCGCCAACAGTCGCTGGCAGAGAATGCCACTGGCCCAGAGCTGCTTGATCAATGGCAGGATGGCCGCATCAAGCAGGCGCTGATTGCCGCGGTGCTTAACCTTCGGGCCACGCACCCGACACTGTTCAGCGAGGGCGAATATCACCCTCTGGAAGTCACTGGCAGCCATGCCGAGCGGGTGCTGGCGTTCGCACGAGTGACACCGCACGCACAAGCTATCGTTGTGGTTCCACGCATAAGCAGTGAACTATTGGGCACTGCACAAACTCCATTCATTAATGCTGCCAACTGGGGCGATACACGAATTGTTGTGCCGTTTGCTGGTTCAAACCAACACTGGAAGGGCCTCTTTTCTGACGTTGTCGAAATGAATGATCGGGAAATATCGCTCAGTGCAGCGCTCAAGGAATTTTCCGTCAATTTACTTATTCAAACTATGTGATACCTGGGAGTGTCGAGATGAGTGCCGACGAAAAAAGAATCCGTGAATTTGCCTATCAGATCTGGGAGTCGGAGGGTAAGCCATCCGGCCATGACAGCCGTCACTGGGAAATGGCGCGCAAGCTCGCCGAGGCCGAGGCATTGGCTCCGGACAAATCGGGCGTGCGCAAATCAAGCAAGCCCAAGCTGCCGGAAGTAGACAGTGCCAAAGCGCCAGCCAAAGGCCCAGCCAAGCCGGTTGCCAAGGCACCACCGGCGGTAAAACCTGCAGCTGCACCCAAGCCAAAGCCAGCCGCCAAGCCGAAACCGGCTGCTGCGGCCAACCAGACCGACGCGCCGGCCAAGCCTGCGCCGAAGAAACCACGCAAGCCATCAGTTAGTTGAAACTCTTCTGGCCTAACACCAGTCCACTGTCGCAGGTTTCATCTGGTAACAGATAAAGCCTGCGTCAAACCCAAAACCTCTTTCTCAAGTGTTGAGGCCTGTTCGGCTTCGATGGCGGTTTCGGCCGCTCAGAAAATCATTCGACGTCAGGAAGGCACCATGAATACGAAGTCCACCACAGCGGCAGAAGACAGTTCGGCCACTCCAGAAAATCCTGCCAGTACACCCTCACGCATTCGTGAAGGACTTCCCTTTCCACTCGGTGCCAGCTGGGATGGGCTGGGCGTCAACTTCGCCCTGTTTTCTGCCAACGCCACCAAAGTAGAGCTGTGTCTGTTCGACTCGACAGGCGAAGTCGAACTGGAGCGCATCGAGCTTCCGGAATACACCGACGAGATTTTCCACGGTTACCTGCCCGACGCACACCCGGGCCTGATTTATGGTTATCGCGTGTACGGGCCTTATGACCCGAAAAACGGTCACCGCTTTAACCACAACAAGCTCCTTATCGACCCGTACGCCAAACAGCTGGTCGGCGAGCTCAAGTGGTCCGAAGCCCTGTTCGGCTACACCATCGGGCATCCGGATGGCGACCTGAGCTTCGACGAACGCGACAGCGCGCCGTACGTGCCGAAGAGCAAGGTCATCGACCCTGCATATACCTGGGGCCGCGACCAGCGCGTTGGCACGCCTTGGGACAAGACCATCCTTTACGAGACCCACGTGCGTGGCTACACCATGCGCCACCCTTCGGTGCCTGAAGAGCTGCGCGGTACGTTTGCCGGTCTCGGATCAGCCGACGTGGTCGAGCATGTCCGCAAGCTGGGCGTGACGTCGGTCGAGCTGTTGCCGATCCATGCGTTCGTCAACGACCAGCACCTGCTGCAAAAAGGCATGACCAATTACTGGGGCTACAACAGTATTGCCTTCTTCGCACCCGACCCGCGTTACCTGGCCTCTGGCAAGATTGCCGAGTTCAAGGAAATGGTCGCGCACATGCACCATGCCGGTCTCGAAGTCATTCTCGATGTGGTCTATAACCACACCGCAGAAGGCAATGAGCTGGGCCCTACCCTGTCCATGCGCGGGATCGACAACGCTTCGTACTATCGCCTGATGCCAGACGACAAGCGTTACTACATCAACGACTCCGGCACCGGTAATACCCTCGATCTCAGCCACCCTTGCGTACTGCAGATGGTCACCGACTCGTTGCGTTACTGGGCGTCGGAAATGCATGTCGATGGTTTCCGCTTCGACCTGGCGACCATTCTGGGCCGCTACCACGATGGTTTCGACGAGCGTCACAGCTTCCTCGTCGCCTGCCGTCAGGACCCCGTGCTGCGCCAGGTCAAACTGATCGCAGAGCCTTGGGACTGCGGGCCTGGTGGCTATCAGGTGGGTGGTTTCCCTCCTGGCTGGATGGAGTGGAACGACAAGTTCCGCGACACCGTGCGAGCGTTCTGGAAAGGCGATGACGCTCAGCTGGCTGACTTCGCAGCGCGCATGACGGCGTCGGGCAACATGTTCAACCAGCGCGGCCGCCGCCCGCAGGCGTCTGTGAACTTCATCACCGCACACGACGGCTTCACGCTGCACGACCTTGTGTCGTACAACGACAAGCACAACGAAGCGAATGACGAAAACAACCAGGACGGCAGCAACAATAATCTGTCCTGGAATCATGGTGTGGAAGGTCCGACGGAAGACGTCGAGATCAATACGCTGCGCCTGCGTCAGATGCGCAACTTCTTCGCCACGCTGCTGCTCGCTCAGGGCACGCCAATGATTGTTGCCGGTGATGAGTTCGCTCGTACCCAGCACGGCAATAACAACGCCTATTGCCAAGACAGTGAAATTGGCTGGGTCAACTGGGATCTGGATGAAGACGGAGAAGCGCTGCTGACCTTCGTCAAGCGCGTTATCAAACTTCGTCAGACCTACCCGATTCTGCGCCGCAGCCGCTTCCTGGTAGGCGACTACAACGAAGAAATCGGCGTCAAGGATGTCACTTGGCTTGCGCCGGACGGCAACGAAATGAGCGTCGAACAATGGCAGGACAGCAATGGCCGATGCCTGGGTATGCTGATGGATGGCCGCGCGCAGGAAACCGGTATTCGTCGTGCAGGCGCCGACGCCACGCTGTTGCTGGTCGTCAATGCACACCACGAAGGGGTTAACTTCACGCTGCCTGAAGTACCGGAAGGCACGCACTTTACCTGCCTGATCGATACCAATCAGGATGATTCACGTAACAAAGAGCAGTTTGCATTCGGCGCTGAATACACCGTTACCCCGCGCTCTCTGCTGCTGTTTGAGTTGCAACGAGACGACGCAACACAATGACAGAGGCCCTCGGCGAGTTTCTTGACTGGCGCAAGCACGGCTATGCCGATGTGCATGCGCTGGGCGAGTGCTTGCAGGCCACGGTCAACGAAGGGCTGGATAAGCTCCCCTTGCCTGCCAGCGGCCAGACGCTTGAGCGCTGGCAGGCATTGGCCTGCGTTGCAGGTCACGACCTGGGGTTATGCAAGTTATACGAGGGGCACACCGACGCCTTGGCGATCATGGCGGAGGTGGGTGCCCCACCCCCCGAACAATTCACCACCTGGGGCATGTGGGCGGCAGAGCCGCCACAGGCACGGGTGAACGTCAGCGGTGACACCGATACAGTCAGGCTCAACGGCCGAAAAGCCTGGTGCTCGGGTGCGCCCGTACTGAGCCATGCATTGATCACGGCGTGGGACGATCAACAACGTCAGCAACTGGTTGCCGTGGCGCTGGATCAACCCGGCGTCAGCGTGACTCAGGAAGGATGGCGCGCCGTGGGCATGGGCGCGACAGCCAGTGTGGAAGTCGTGTTTGAGCGCGCAATCGGCCAAAGAATCGGCTCACCTGGTGCCTATTTGAGCAGGCCGGGGTTCTGGCAGGGCGGCATCGGAATAGCCGCCTGCTGGTATGGCGCGTCGCGTTCGATTGCCTGCCGTCTGCTTCAGCACGCAGGCAAGCGTGATGAGCCTCATGCACTCGCTCACCTGGGGTCGGTCGACATCGCACTGCATGCAGCCTGCACCGCGCTGCGCGCTGCTGCCGTTGCGCTGGATCAGTCCCCCGAGCAGAGCGCCGAACTGCTGGCCAGACGTTGCCGCGCCGTCATTGAACAGGCTGCCGAACAAACCATTTGGCACGTAGGCCGGGCATTGGGCGCCAGCCCCTACTGCAAGGATGCCCGCTTCGCGCAGTTGATCGCCGATCTACCGGTGTTTCTGCGCCAGAGCCACGCGGAGCAAGACCTCGCTGGTCTGGGTCAATGGGTTGGCAAGCAGCCTCAAGCCACAAGGATCTGGGCATTATGAGCGAAGCCTTTTTAGTCAGTGAAGACGGTCCCGGCCAGGGCACGTTGCTCCAGGCCTGGAACGCGTCTCGCAAGCTCGCTGCGTTGCCCGCCATCACAGCAGACCTTCTGGTGCCACCCAACTGTCGGGCTGTGATCGTTGCGCCGCATCCGGACGACGAGGTATTGGGATGTGGTGGTCTGATGCGTCAATTGGCACAACTTGAGCGTCATTTGCTGCTGATTTCGGTTACTGACGGTACCGGCAGCCATCCTGGCTCTCCGTTATGGCCGGTAAAGCGTCTGGCCGAGATCAGACCTCAGGAAAGCGCCGAAGCATTGCAACGGCTCGACATCCCCGCAGATCATCTGGAATGGGTGCGTGGTGGTTTTGAGGATGGCGCTGTTGCCGACGAGGAAGCATCGTTGATTGCGTTTCTGGAGCGTTATCTGTGCCCCACCGACGTGGTATTTACCACGTGGGCCAACGATGGCCATGGCGATCACGAAGCCGTCGGTCGTGCGTGTGCAAAGGCCTGCATCACGTCCGGAGCGCAGCTGCATGAAGTGCCGATCTGGGCGTGGCACTGGGCGGACCCTGAGGACGAGCGTCTGCCATGGCACCGGGCTCGCAAGCTGTTGCTGGACCCGGAAACCATCGCCCGTAAACGCCATGCTGCTCAGGCCTTCTACAGTCAGTTGCAAGGCGATACAAACATTGATCTGGCTCCGATTCTGCCGGGTAACGTACTGGAACGATTGTTACAGCCGTTTGAAGTGATTTTCACATGAGCGTCGCTGACGGCTACTTCGATGACCTGTTTCGCAATGACGACGATCCCTGGGCATTCAAGCAGCGCTGGTACGAGCGACGTAAACGAGCGCTCACATTGGCCGCCCTGCCGCGCCAACACTACACGGCGATTTTCGAGCCGGGTTGTGCCAATGGCGAGCTCAGCGCAGAGCTGGCAACCCGCTGCGATGCCCTGACCTGCTGTGACACGTCCAGCCTGGCCGTCGAACTTGCGCGCAAACGATTGTCATCGTTCGAGCACGTTCGCGTGTTGCAGGCCCGTTTGCCGCAGCAATGGCCTGAAGGTGAATTCGACCTGATCGTGCTCAGCGAGCTGGGTTATTACCTTGACCTTGATGATCTGCATCAGTGGATAGACCTCGCCCTCGCCGCGCTCAAACCCGATGGAGAACTGCTCGCCTGCCATTGGCGGCCGGACATTGAAGACTGCCCGCTGAATGCGGACCGGGTTCACGCAGTACTGGCGGAGCGGCTGTCCATGCACACACTTTTTGCCCATCACGAACAAGACTTTCTGCTGGACCTGTGGAGTCGTGACGGGACCTCCGTGGCTGAAAAGGAATTTTCGAATGATCGGCGTTCTGATACCGGTTCATAACGAGGAACAACTCCTCGGCCTGTGCCTTGCAACGGTACTGGAGGCGGCGGCGCATCCAGCCTTGAACGGCGAGCGGGTTGAAGTGCTGGCCGTGCTGGACAGTTGCACGGATCGCTCCGGAGAGATCGCTCGCGCTTATGGCGTAATGACGCTGGCGCTGACTGCCCGCAACGTGGGCGAAGCCCGTGCCAAGGGCGCTGCCCTGCTGCTCGACCGGGGCGCACGATGGTTGGCATGCACCGATGGCGACAGCAGCGTGGCCAGTGACTGGCTGTACGAACAACTGGCACTGGAAGCCGACGCGGTGTGCGGAACAGTGCTGCCTGATGCCTGGAACGAGAACATCTCGACTGGCGCGCAGGCCGCTTATCTCAAGCATTACCAGCATCGTGACGGACATCGGCATGTGCACGGCGCCAACCTGGGTGTAAGTTCCATGGCTTACTTGCGGGCGGGTGGATTTCCCTCACTGACCTGTCATGAGGACGTTCACCTGGTTCGCCAATTGGAGCTGATTGGCGCGCGCATCGCCTGGAGCTGTCGCCCTCGCGTCACCACCAGTACCCGCCTGGACTCCAGAGCCAGAGGCGGTTTTGGCGACTACCTGAAATCACTGAACGTCTGAAGTAGCGTCCTGCGATGGCTGATGATGGGCAGTCTGCATCCCGGAATGATCCGTATCGTTCGGGCCCAGAGCACTGGTAAAGAAACGCACGGCCTCAGCACTCAGATTACGATGGATATCCTCACGGTCTACCCCTTCCCGGTCGTTGCACAGCATCGGCGTGGTAGCCCGTTGCTCGTCGCTGCACGGCGCCATGAACACGAAATGCCCGGCACCCGCCAACAGCTTGTAGTCCGGGGCCTGCGGCAACTTGCGCGCCAGGGCCTCAGCATTCCGGTCAAGGGCCAGTAACTGATCGTCATCACCGGCATACATCAGCACTGGCACATGGACGTCGCCCAGCGTCTGGCGACCGAACATCAGAGTCAGTGGGGCCATCAACATCAGCGCACCCACACGCGGGTCAGCCTGGGCGTGCAAGTCATCACGGTCGGCCACCAGCTCGCCCTGGGTCTTGCACGCGTCACGATCGGTCGGACGCTCTGCGCAATACTGTCGCAGGCGTTTCAGATCAGGCTGAGCACCCGCCAGAATCAGCGCAGTCTCGCCGCCCGCCGAATAGCCAATCACACCGACTTGGGTGGCACTCAGATAAGGGGACAGCAGAGGATCAAGCAATGCGGCGCTGATGGCCTCGGATATCTGCAGCGGCCGACCATAAAGATTACTCAGGCTGCCCAGGCGGCTATGGTCACGGTCGTTATCGCCGGGATGCACCACAGCGACCACGACGAAGCCGCGACGCGCGAGCGAGGTGGCCAGATCGTGCAGGGCCAACGGTGTCCCGGTGTTGCCGTGCGACAACAAGAGCAGCGGGAACCGCCCCATCGCGATAGGTACATCTTCGCCCGCCTCGACCCGGTAACCCTGGATCGTGCTGACCTGCTCGACATCGGTGGAGGGATAGAAGGCGATGGCGTGCATCGGCTGAGAATCCAGCGGGTCAGGGAAACTCAGTTGATGGAATCCTGCGCTCCATTCTTCGCTGGCCTGAACGTGCACCGAAATCAGGCTTTCCAACAGGCAGACCAGCATCACTGCACAAAGACGTACCATGGCAAGGCTCAACCTTCGTAGGTCCGGCGCTCTGACCGGATGTTCCTTTCATGCGCTTGCGTCGAGCATCATGCTCCAGCGCCCCGCTCTCACTGGAAATGAGAGTCTGAATACGGAAATTAGTGCACAAGGCGGGCCAGATCTCACCGACCGGTTGTCGCAATTGCGAACGGTTCGGCAGAAAGCGCCTTATTGATAGGTTCGCATCTTAACTCGGCCAGCTCCGTGTTAGCTGTAAGGAAGCTGTCAAGACTGCATTTGGCACGCTGGATAAACGAAAAACTCCACAGCCCGATGCGCAGGCCGTGGAGTTGAGGTGACGCAGGGGTTCGATCAGGCCGCGAAAAGCGCCTCTTCGATATGCTGCTGGGCAGCAGCCATGGCCGCAGCGCGAGGCTCGTCGCCATAGGCCAGACCGTGAGCGCGCACGAATTGCAGATCGGTCACGCCGATGAAACCAAACAGGACCTTGAGAAGCTCCTCGTGACCTGCGTTGGAAGGCTGATCGAGGTGCAGGCCACCTGAAGTCGACACGATGATGACTTTCTTGCCACCACACAGGCCTTCAGGACCCGCTTCGGTGTAGCGGAAGGTGCGACCCGCCACACAAACGCGATCAATCCAGGCTTTCAGTTGGCTCGGAACGGTGAAGTTATACATCGGGGCACCAATCACCACGACATCGGCATCCAGGAACTGCTGCAGCGTCGCCTCGTTGGCAGCCACTTCCTGCTGCTGTGCAGCGTCGCGGCCCTCTACCGGTGTGCCGGCAGCGGCAAGGGTGGCAGAAGAAAAATGGCCCAACGGTTCGCTGGCCAGATCACGGTAGACCACTTGGCTGTCAGCGTGGGCGGACTGGTAGGCCTGAACAACGCTGCGGCTGAGCTGACGTGAAGCGGAGTGGTCGCCAAGGATGCTGGAATCAATATGCAGAAGGGTCATAACGGACTTCCCAAGTGAAATCGCCACTGGGGCGATCAAGTGGTGAGCATCCTATCCTCGTTGCCAATGCCTGATTAGTCTCTCTTTATGCGACTGTTTGTTCTATTTGAGGAACGATGAGCGTTAACGTTGACGGCTCAGCTCTTGAAAAGACGTTTCAAAAGCATCCAGCAAGCCTCTTACTGCGGGAAGCAGGCCACGCCGCGAAGCAAACACCGCGTGCAATATTCCGCATTTGGGACGGTGCGCACCGAACACTTCGACCAGTCGACCTTGCTGCAAGGCTTCCCGGACCAGAATCTCCGGCAGCTGCGCGACGCCCACCCCCTGCAAAGCGGCCTGCAGTATCGCGTCAAGGTCGGACGTGATCAGCCTGGGCACATGAGTCACTTCGACGTATTCAACATACTGGCCGGGTACGCGCTCAAGCAGCCAACGATGCTCTGGCCGGGTAGACGGAGAGTCCATGCTGGGCAGTCGTGACAATTCGTCAAACGTCGGGGCGGGGGATAACGTGGCGGCCACATCCGGATGGGCGACCAGTCGCTGGGCGCTATGCCCGAGGGTCTTGACCACCAGTCCTTCGTCTGCAAGCGGCGGAAAACGTACGCGCAACGCGATGTCGATGTTTTCAACCACCGGATCAACACGCCGATTGGTGCTTTCGATGTGCACCTGCACTTTAGGATGCTCAGCCATGAAGCGGGCTATCGCTTCATTGATACCCATCGCCGCCATTGCCGGAGGGCAACTGATGGTGACGCGGCCCTGCGGTTCGGACTTGGAGCGCTGAATGGCTTCTTCGGCAGCTTCGGCCTCGACCATCATGGCCACGCAGTGGCCGTAATAATCGCGCCCGCTTTCGGTCACGGCGAAGTTGCGCGTGGAACGCTGAATGAGCCTGACACCAAGACGCTCTTCAAGGCCAGCTATCCTGCGACTGAGCTTGGACTTGGGAACGCCGAGCTTGCGACTGGCCGGCGAAAAACCCCGGCATTCGACTACCTGGACGAAATAGAACAGATCATTGAGATCAAACACCGACCACCTCGCGCACTCAGAGCGCGCGAGTATGGCAGCGTCAGGTCGCAAGCCTCAAGGTCGACGCTTCACGATGCCTGACAGGCTTGCCGATCAATTGCTCGCTGTGAGGAACGCCAGAACAGGCCTGGCGAACGCCTCACCCGCTTCGACACTGGAGAGGTGAGCCCCTTCCAGTTCAATCAATTGCGAGCCCGGGATACGCTCGAGCATGAAATGGCCGTCTGCTGGCGTGGTAACGGGGTCATCCGTACCGCACACAATCAGCATCGGCACGCTGATCGAGGCGATCTGCTCACGAAAGTCTGCATCACGAACCGCCGCGCAGTTGGCGGCATAACCTTGTGGCGAGGTATTGGCCAGCATGTCGACGATAGGTTGGACCCTGGCCGGTTCAGCCTCTGCAAATGCAGGCGTAAACCAGCGAACTATCGAGGCGTCACGCAATGCGACCATTGCCGCCTGACCATCGCGCAGCACGGCGTCGATCCGCGGATTCCAGATCTCGGGAGTGCCGATTTTCGCCGCCGTATTGCAAACAACGACGCGCTGAAAACGCTCAGGCGCGTTGATCGCCAGCCACTGGCCGATAAGCCCGCCCATGGACAGACCGCAAAAAAACGCCTTGTCGATCTTCAGAGCATCCAGCAACGCCACAACGTCACGCCCGTTCTGCTCGATCGTGTAGCTGCCTTTGGTGACCAGCGACTTGCCATGACCACGCGTGTCATAGCGCAGCACTCGGAAATACTGGGTAAACGCAGGTATCTGGTTATCCCACATGTGCAAATCGGTGCCCAACGAGTTGGACAACACCAGCACTGGCGCGGCCTCCGGGCCCTCCAGCAGGTAGTTCAATTCACCATCGGCGAGTTGCACGGCAGACATGTGAGGCTCCTGAAAAGGCAAAACCAGCACACTAGTGAGTATCGCAACGGCTTACAATCCGCTGATCGAATATCCGTGCGGCTATCGAACGCCTTACGGTTTGACGAATGACCAGGAGGCCCTCATGCACAGAGAAGACATCGCCGCATTTTGCCTGGCGCTGCCCGGCGCGCAGGAAGACTACAAATGGGGAGGCGTCAGGGTGTTTTCAGTGGCTCACACCAAGATGTTCGCGGTGATGGACCTGGCAGGCAAAAGCCTGTCGTTCAAGGTCCACCCCGATCTGTTTCTGGGTTACGTCGACCGACCCGGTATTCGTCCCGCGCCTTATCTGGCGCGAGCACACTGGATCAGCGTGCCGGAGCCGCACGCGTTGAGCGATAAGGAGATTCGCGATCTGCTGACCCGGTCCCATCAACTGGTGGTGAGCCGTTTGCCGAAGCGCCAGCAAATCGCCTTGCTTCTCTGACAGGCAACTACAGCGGCAGCCAACGCCAGAGTCGACGACCCAGAAACAGCCAGTCGATCCATAACGCTTGATGCACCAGAACGATCAACCAGAAGACGACCTGAAAGGACACCTTGCGGGTCTTGTGCCTGAACATCTGCTGCGCCACCAGCGCGCCCGGCCAGCCCCCCAGGAGCTCCATGGCATGCAACACGTTCTCTGGCGTACGCTGGCCTCCCGCTCCCGCCCGGCGCTTGTCGCGCCGATAAAGCACAAAGGCCAGCATGCTCATGACCAGCATGGCAACTGCCGGGACCATCATGCCTTGCCTGACCCACAGCGACGCCGCGCCGTACACCGGCAGCGCGCACAACAGCAACAGCACAGACAACTTGAGTCGCAACTGCTGAACAGGTGGCCTGCTCCGGCTGGCCGACTGCCTCGATTCCCGCTCGCTCGTCATGCCTTGGCCGACGCCCAGTCGATCCAGCCAAACTGCCAGGTCGCCAGAATCAGCAGACCGAAGGCAATCCGGTACCAGGCAAACACGGCATAGCTATGAGTGGCGATGAACTTGAGCAGCCCACGCACCGCTATCATTGCGAAGATGAATGAGGTGATGAAGCCCACCGCGAATACCGCGAAATCATCCGGGCGGAACATGTCCCTGTACTTGTAACCAGAGTAGACCGCAGCACCGACCATCGTCGGCATGGCAAGGAAGAACGAAAACTCGGTCGCGGCCTTGCGGGACAGACCGAACAACAGGCCACCGATAATGGTCGAGCCGGAGCGTGAAGTACCCGGGATCATGGCCAGACACTGCACGAAGCCGATCTTGAGCGCATCGCTCCAGTTCATGTCATCCACGGTTTCGGTACGCACCGTATGCTCGCGACGCTCGGCCCACAACATGATCACGCCGCCGACCACCAGCGCAGCCGCCACGGTGATGGGATTGAACAGGTAGTGATGGATCAGATCAGCGAAGATCACACCAAGCACCACCGCCGGACAGAACGCGATCAGCAGGTTCAGGGTGAAACGTTGGGCCTGCTGCTGTTTCGGCAGACCGACAACGACGTCGAGAATCTTGCGACGAAACTCCCATACCACCGCCAGAATGGCACCCAACTGGATGATGATGTTGAAGGCCATGGCTCGATCACCGCCGAAGTCGATCAGGTCGGCAACGATGATCTGATGCCCTGTGCTGGAAATCGGCAAGAATTCCGTCAACCCTTCTACAACACCCAAAATCAACGCCTGAGCGGCGGTCCAAAGATCCATCATTCCCCCAAAAGCGATGCCTGTGGCTCGCCCATTCATTAGTGTTGTCGTAAAAAAATGGTTGCCACTATGCCGTTGCAAACCTGAACGGACCTTGAAGAAAGCTCCGCAAAGCGCCGAATGCTAGCAGACCTGCACACAACTGACCTGCTGCCAGTATCGCAACCTGCTCTTCTTCCTGCTCTCGCCCATAAACGCTTACAATCGCGCCCCCGCCCGAACCCCATCCATCTGAACAGGAGCTGCCATGTCAGGGCTTGAACTCTTTGCCGCTGCCTTCGGCGTGATCGCAGTATGGCTGACCGTAAAGCAGAACCCATGGGGCTGGCCTGTCGGTCTGGTGATGGTGGTCATCTACATCTGGATATTCTTCGGCGTAAAACTGTACTCGGGCATGCTGTTGCAGGTGATCTACGCCGGCTTGCAACTCTACGGGTGGCTGCAATGGACACGCCACGGGAATGGCTTGCCGGTTCGGACAGTCACCGTCCTGCAGCGCGGCTCGGTAGTGGCGGGCCTGGGCGTGGGCTGCGTCATCAGCTTGTGTCTGGGGGCAGGCATGGCGCAGTTCACTGGTGCCACTCAACCCTGGCTGGACGCAGCCCTCACGGGTTTCAGCCTGGTGGCGCAAGTGTGGATGGCGCAGAAACGCGTGCAATGCTGGCCGTTGTGGGTGGTGCTCGATACGGTTTACGTCGGTATGTTCGTCTACCAAGGGCTGCACCTGGTGGCTGCGGTGTACGGCCTGTTCACCCTCCTGGCCATTCAGGGTTGGCGTGAGTGGCGCAACGATCTGGCGCTGGCCCGATGAAAGTGCTCGTGTTGACTGGCCCTGAGTCCAGTGGCAAAAGCTGGCTGTCCGCGCAGATACAACGCCGATTCGGTGGCGTGCTGGTCGGTGAGTATGTCCGGCATTTCATTGAGCAACACGCCCGTGACACCTGTTACAGCGATATCACACCCATCGCTCAAGGACAGCTCGGCTGGGAAGACGCAGCGCGCGCCAGCTCACCCGAGCTGCTGATTCTCGATACGCACCTGTTGAGCAACATACTCTGGAGCGAAGCACTGTTCGGAGATTGCCCGCAATGGATCGAACAACAACTGCTGAGCAGGCACTATGACCTGCACTTGTTGCTGTCCCCCGAGGAAGTCGATTGGGTCAGTGATGGTCAGCGCTGCCAGCCGAAACTGGCTGAACGTAAAGCGTTCTTCAGCGCCAGCCTGGATTGGCTTGACCGCAACTCGCAGCGCTATCAGGTACTCGGCGGCAATTGGGAGCAACGCCGCGAACAGGCCATGGCAGCGGTGATCCAACTGCTGTCAGCCTCACCGGATCTGATGCTTGTGCAGCAGCCGGTAAAAGGTCGGCCGTGAAATGCCCAGCACTCTGGCCGCGACGCTTAGGTTATCGCTGTGACGAGTCAACACATCACACAGAGCCTGACGCTCGGCACGTGATTTGTATTCGTCCAGCGTTCCCATGGCAACTGCGACATCCTCCTCCCCAAGCAAGCCAAGATCAGCCGCTTCAATCTGCCTGCCCTCGGCCAGCACCAGACCACGGCGCACCCGATTCGCCAGCTCGCGAACATTGCCGGGCCAGTCGTGCTTGCCCATGGCAATCAACGCGTCCTGACTGAAATTGCGTGCTCGCCTGCCGGTTTCCTGACTGAAGAAATGTGCGAAATGATTGGCCAGCATCGCCAGATCGCCCAGTCGTTCGCGCAGCGGCGCCGTGCCTACCTGCAACACATTGAGCCGGTAATACAGATCCTCTCGAAAGCGCTTCTTGCGAATTGCCGATTCAAGGTCCACATGGGTCGCGGCCAACACGCGCACGTCCATTACAATGGGTTCGGTACCGCCTATGCGGTCTATCTGTCGCTCCTGTATAAAGCGCAACAAATGGGCCTGGACTTCGAGTGGCAAGTCGCCAATCTCGTCCAGAAACAAGGTGCCGCCATTGGCCGCTTCAATACGGCCGATCCTGCGTTCCTGTGCACCGTTGAACGCGCCTTTCTCATAACCAAACAGCTCAGCGTGAATCAGATGCTCGGCAATCGAACTGCAATTGACTGCAACAAACGGCTTGTTACGGCGCTGCGATTGCAGATGTAAAGTGCGTGCAACCAGCTCCTTGCCAGTACCCCGTTCACCACGAATCAATACCGGCGACTCGGTCGGTGCCAATTTACTCAGGAGCCTGCGTAACTCCCGCACCGGTCGGCTCTCACCCAACATTTCATGATCACCGCCTGGCGTATGCGCAGCACCCTGTGCGCGCAGGCGTGCCATGCCGTAAGCCCTGCCCAGCGTCACCTGCATGCGGGCGACATCAAATGGCAAGGTATGAAAGTCAAAAAACCACTCGCAAACGAAATCCCCGATCTTTTCCCTGCGCAAATCATCAGGCGTCAACACTGCGATCCATTGCGCATCGGTGCGGCTAATCAAGTCCCTGACCCCTTCAGGATGCTCAAAATGAACCGGCATCAGTCGGATAACGCCGACGTCACAGGCCATATCGAGCGATGATTCCAAGGGACTGCTGTGCACCGTCCAACCGGCGGCATGCAACACAGGGGTCAATGCGTGAAGATCATCACAAGGGTCAACAATCAACAGACGTCGCGTTGGGGCCGATTCATGCATAGAGGTTCCTTGGCGCCCGGCGTCTAATGGGGTTATTAAAAACGTTTTATAAACAATATGTTGGCGAGCCCGAACTTTACATTAGCAAATATTTGACACAGCCTTGTACCGTTTACGTCTAACTCCCATAACCAAACGTCATTACCGCTGTAACGCCGTCGTGACGACACTGCCGAGTCCAGGACTGCATTCTTGCGAACGTTTAAAACGCCACAGTCTTATAAAAATCTGGAAAATTTCTGAAAAGGGTGTGACTTACAAGCGCCTGTCGTTCATCAACACAAGTACCAACAACACAATAACCAGTCGGACGGTCAGCCCGCCGACCTGACTGCATTGATATGGGCACCTTGAGGAAACGACCATGAACGCCCCACTGCGCTTCAACGATGCACTCCTGATCGCTGGACACGCTTTTGAACCCTTCCAATGCGTTGCCTGGGCACCGCAGGACGGGAATGGCGAACTGAGCCTGACGGTGCTGGACCGTATCAGCAACCGCATAGGCCGCAAGCAGATTCCAAGCAGCGCTTACTCCGACAAGGCACAGCTGGCCAGCGCACTTGAACAGGCCCGCGCAGAAATCGCCAACGACGGCTATGCCCTCAAGCCGTGGACCATGCCCGCCTGATTTCATCAGAGCCATCTGTGATGGCTGAAGTGGGAACGCACTTGCTCACGAAGGTTGAGCGGCAGCCAGTACATCTCTTGCATATGTAGTGGCCTCTTCGTGAGCAAGCTCTCTCCCACAGGAGAATGAAGTCTGAAGTGCGAGCTTGCTCATGAAGGCTTGATGAGGTCGACATCTTTCTGTCGAGCTTAATCCTTATGCATCAAACGGGCGCCAGCTCGTCGATGTGCCGATAATCGGCGCCAAGGTTGCGTGCCAGCTCCCTTGCCCTGCCGAGCCGGATCGGCCCTTTCTCGATATCGATCAGCAAGCTGTCGCAGCCAAAAGCGGGCACGACGGGGAGCTGTTTTATTCTGCCGTCCGTCAGCACCAACACCCGCTGCTGTTCTGCAGGATATCGTCTCTGTCGCTGCGCCAGCCATTCGCCAGCCTGTTCGAGGGCCGCCGACAGCGGCGTACCGCCTCCAGCACCCAGCGCTTCAAGCCACGGGCTCAATGCGGCAGACGCTTTCAGACCCTGATGCTGCCAGCGCGGTGACTGGCCGCTGGCGGTCAGTAGGGCGAGACGAGCGCGACGGTGATAAGCGTCATCGAATACTTGAGACAGCACACCCTTGGCCTGGCTCAGTGCGTGATGCCGGCGTGTCGAAGCCGAGGCGTCGACAATCACCAGCAACAACTCACTCGGTCGACTGCTGCGCGGCTGGCGAATCAGATCATGGCTTTTCTTTGGTCGACCGCGCAGCAGCGTCGGCACCCACTGCACCGCGCCGTCGACACCCGGACGAACCGGACCTTGCCTGCCAGTCACCAACTGGCCAGGGCGGGGAATGGCATCCGACCCCTGTGTAGCGCGAGGGCGGATGCCTAGGGCTTTTTTGGCCAGCTCGGCACATCACGACGTGCGCCAGTGGGAACTGCCTGAGCGGGTAAATCACCCCAACTGCCCTGCCCGCCTTGCGTCTCGGTCTGTTTAGGCGGCTGGCCTGGCGGCGGCGTTTCCGGGCTTTGCGGTGGCGGCGCGTGCTCGCGACGTCTATGGCGCAGGGCAAACTCGGCCACTGCATCAATGTCCTGGGTTTCGATCTGTCTGGCACCGCGCCACGCGGCATGTGCCCTGGCCGCTCGCAACCACACGAGGTCGGCACGCATGCCGTCCACGCCAGCGGCAAAGCAACGTTCGGTGATCAGCCCCAACGATGTGTCATCCAGCTCAATGCTGGGCAACAGCGCACGCGCCTGCTCGCAACGACGCTTGAGCGCGTCCTGATATTCCTGCCAATGCTGACAGAACCCCTGCGGATCGGCATCAAAGTCCAGACGTCGGCGGATGATCTGACCGCGCTCGGCGGGCAACGTCTGGCCACTCAGCGCCACGTTCAACCCAAAGCGATCAAGCAATTGCGGCCGCAGCTCACCCTCTTCCGGGTTCATGGTGCCAATCAACACGAAGCGTGCAGCATGCCGATGCGAGATGCCGTCACGCTCCACCAGATTCACACCGCTGGCCGCTACGTCCAGTAGCAGGTCGACCAGATGGTCGGCCAGCAGATTGACTTCGTCGACATAAAGCACGCCGCCGTCGGCCTTGGCCAACACACCGGGTGAAAAACGTGCCCGGCCTTCGTTGAGCGCAGCGTCCAGATCCAGCGTGCCGACCAGCCGTTCCTCGGTAGCGCCCAATGGCAGGGTGACGAACTGACCGCTGGCCAACAGGTCTGCAAGACCGCGGGCCAGCGTGGATTTGGCCATGCCACGCGGGCCCTCGATCAGCACACCGCCAATACGCGGATCAATGGCGGTCAGGCACAGCGCCAGCTTCATGTCATCGGCGCCGACTATGGCGGCCAGCGGAAAATGAGGTATGGCGGTCAGGCTTGGGTCAGGCAACGTCATCAGTTCTCTTCTATGTCCAACAGCAGATTTTCCAGCGCTTGCTGGTATTCACCGGGTTCCTGCCACAGCCCGCGCTGCTGGGCTTCGAGCATGCGTTCGGTCATGTCGCGCAGTGCATCGGGGTTGTGTTGCTGAATGAATTCCCGGGTCGAAGGGTCGAGCAGGTAAGCATCCGCCAGCAGCGCGTACTGGTGATCATCGATCAGCTCGGTAGTGGCGTCGAAGGCAAACAGGAAGTCGACGGTCGCTGCCATCTCGAACGCACCCTTATAACCATGGCGTTTGACGCCGTCGATCCATTTCGGGTTGGCGGCACGCGAGCGAATCACCCGGTTCAACTCTTCTTTCAGGGTGCGGATTTTCGGCAAGTCCGGCTGACTATGGTCGCCATGGTAACTGGCTGTTTTACCGCCGCTGAGGCTCTCGCTCGCGGCCAGCATGCCGCCCTGGAACTGGTAGTAATCGTTCGAGTCCAGCAGGTCGTGCTCTCGGTTGTCCTGATTCTGCAATACCGCCTGGACCTGCGACAGTCGTTGGGCGAAACGTTGCCGGGCCGGCGTACCTTCGTCTGAGGCGCCATAGGCATAACCGCCCCAGTTGAGATACACCTCGGCCAGATCGTCGCGGCTTTGCCACAAGCGGCCGTCAATCGCGCCTTGCACCCCAGCGCCATACGCACCAGGCTTGGCGCCGAAAATCCGCCAGCCGGCCTGTCGGGCTGCTTCTTCTTCGTTCAGCCCTTCGGCCATGAAACCTTGCCGCTCTTCACGAACCCTGGCCGCCAATGGATTCATGTCGTCCGGCTCATCCAGCGCGGCAACCGCTTGCACGGCAGCGTCGAACAGGCGAATCAGGTTGGCGAAGGCGTCACGGAAAAAGCCCGAGACGCGCAATGTCACGTCCACCCTGGGGCGATCAAGCAGGCTGATCGGCAGGATTTCGAAGTCATCAACCCGCTGGCTACCCGTCGCCCAGACCGGCCGCACGCCCATCAGTGCCATGGCCTGGGCGATATCGTCACCGCCAGTGCGCATGGTGGCCGTGCCCCAGACAGAGAGCCCCAACTGCCGCAGGTGATCGCCATGATCCTGAAGATGACGCTCCAACAGCAGGTTCGCCGATTGGAAACCGATGCGCCAGGCGGTGGTGGTCGGCAGGTTGCGCACGTCCACGGTAAAGAAGTTACGGCCGGTCGGCAGTACGTCCAGTCGTCCACGGCTGGGCGCACCGCTTGGGCCAGCCGGGACGAAGCGGCCACTCAGCGCGTCCAGCATGCCCTGCATTTCGCCGGGACCGCAGGCATCGAGGCGCGGGGCAACCACCTCGCGCAGGCTGTCAAGAATCAGCGCAAGGTCTTCGTGCGCAGGTAAATCCTGTATGTGCTCGCCCGCGTCAATGCGTTCGATCAACACGGCGGCATACAGCTCAAGCCGCTCGCGCGCATCACCGGCGCTGCGCCAGGGGTCATCACTGACCGCCAGCAGAGCAGAAGGCCGTGGGCCTTGCCATGGCTCGGCCAGATCGCAATCCAGCGGGTCAAAGCCCAGACCAAAGGCCTTGCTCAGGGCACGCAGCAGACTGGACTGGGCGCCGCGCCCATCGCCACGCGGAATGCGCAGCAGAGCGAGCAGCGTGTCGACCCGCAACCGCCCTTGGGGTGATTCACCGAAAATGTGCAGCCCGTCGCGAATCTGCGATTCTTTCAGGTCGCACAGGTAGGTATCCAGCCGTGGCAGCCAGACCGCCGCATCGGCGTCGCCGCCTGCGGATTCGTCCAGCTCCAGCTCGCGGTCAATACGGGTTTCGCGCACCAGTTGCAGAATGTCGCGTTGCAGCTCCTGGGCGCGGCGCGGGTCCAGCAGTTGCGCTTCGTAGAACTCGTCGGCCAGCAGTTCGAGATTGCGCAGCGGCCCGTAGGTTTCGGCACGGGTCAGCGGCGGCATCAGGTGATCGATAATGACCGCCTGAGTGCGGCGCTTGGCCTGTGCGCCCTCGCCCGGGTCGTTGACGATAAACGGGTAGATGTTCGGCATCGGGCCCAGCACCGCGTCCGGCCAGCAGTGTTCGGACAGGCCGACGCCCTTGCCCGGCAGCCACTCCAGGTTGCCGTGCTTGCCGACGTGCACTACGGCATGCGCGCCATAAGCCTTGCGCAACCAGAAATAGAACGCCAGATAGCCATGCGGCGGCACCAGATCGGGGTCGTGATACACGGCACTGGGGTCGACCTGATAACCGCGGGCCGGCTGAATGCCCACAAACGTCAGGCCAAAGCGCAGTCCCGCGATCATCATGCGCCCGGCGCGAAACATCGGGTCGGCAACCGGCGCCCCCCAGCGTGCGTTCACCGCATCGCGGTTGGCTTGCGGCAAATCATTAAAGGCAGACAGGTACTCATCCAGCGCCATGCTCTGCTGACAAGGCCGCAGATCGATGGTGTCCAGGTCATTGGTCACGCCGCCGAGCAACTGCTGGATCAGCTCAGTACCGCTGTCAGGCAAACCTGCCAAGGGATAACCCTCAGCCTCCATTGCACGCAGAATATTCAAGGCCGCGGCCGGCGTATCCAGCCCCACACCATTGCCGATCCGGCCGTCGCGGGTTGGATAATTGGCGAGGATCAGGGCTACGCGTTTTTCGCCATTGGGCAGACGCGCCAGTTCTATCCAGCGGCGTGCCAGCTGCGCCACGAAATCCATGCGCTCGGGTTGTGCTCGGTAGCACACCACGTCCGACTGGCTGCGCTCGCTGCGCCAGGCCAGGTCCTTGAAACTGATGGGCCGACTGATGATTCGCCCATCCAGTTCGGGCAAAGCGATGTGCATGGCCAGATCACGCGCACCCAGGCCCTGCTCGCTGGCCTGCCACGCGGGTTCGTTGTCTTGCGCGCAGATGGCCTGAATCACGGGCACGTTGCGCCGAAACGGTCGCAGGTGCGGCGCTTCTGGACTGGATTGGGCAAAACCGGTCGTATTGAGGATCAACTCGACTTCAGTTTCATCAAGCCAGTCTTCCACCTGCTTGAAGCAGCCCGGCTCTTTCAGGCTTGCCACCGCGATAGGCAGCGGATTGATGCCCTGCGCCTGCAAACGCGCGCAAAACTCATCAATGAAGCCGGTGTTGGCCGCTTGCAAATGCGAACGGTAGAACAGCAGCGCCACGACCGGCCATTCGATGTGCCATTGCGCCTGCCAATCCTTTACCGCAGCGCTGGCAAGGTTCGGATGATAGACAGCCGTGCGTGGCAACGGCGCAGGCTCGGCCCATGGATAATCACGCGCCAGCCAGGTGCTCGCCATGCAACGATACAGGTCAAGCGCATTCTGCAGGCCGCCCTGCCGCAAGAACTGCCACAGCCGATCACGCGCAGCCGCCGGGACGGTGCTCAGGTCGCTGAGCTCCGGATCCGGGCGGTCGTCACCCGGCACCAGAATCACTTGCACACCTCGCACAGCGAGCTCCATCAGGCGCTCTACGCCATAGCGCCAGTAGCCGATGCCGCCGTGCAGGGAGATCAGAATGACTTTTGCGTGGCGCAATACCTCATCGACATACAGATCGACCGAGGCATGATTCTGGACCTGCATCGGATTGGCCAGACGCAGGGTCGGATAATCGTCAGGCAACTGCTGAGCCGCCTCGGCCAGCAACGCCAGGCTTGAATCGCCACTGCAGAGAATCACCAGCTCGGCGGGGGTCTGCCCGAGGTCAGCAATACTGTCGTCCGGCACAAAGCCGCCGGGCTGGGTTCTCAATAGATGCATGGGTCAGCCAGCAATCGCAGCGTTGAGTTGAGCTTCCAGTGCCACGGCATCCAGCTCCTGGCCGATCAGCACCAGTTGCGTGACGCGCTGTTCATCGGCACGCCAGGCGCGGTCGAAATGCTTGTCGAAGCGCGTGCCTACGCCTTGAATGAGCAGGCGCATCGGCTTGCCAGGAATGGCAGCAAAGCCCTTGACCCGCAGAATGCCGTGCTGCACCACCAGTTGGTTCAGCGCAGCGAGCAATACGCTTTCGTCAGCCTGGGGCAAGGTGATGGAAATAGAATCGAAAGCGTCGTGATCGTGGTCGTCATGATCATCGCCCTCGTGATGGTCATGGTGAGTCTTGCGGCCATCGATATGCAGCTCGGATTCGGCACCCACGCCCAGCAACACACTGATCGGCAGACGACCGCTGCTCGCCTCGATGACTTTCACGGCAGGCGGCAGCTCCTCGGCGACTTCGGCGCGCACCGCCGCGAGCCCTTCGGGGTCAATCATGTCGGCCTTGTTGAGGATGACCAGGTCGGCGCTGGCCAGTTGGTCGGCGAACAGCTCATGCAGGGGTGATTCGTGATCCAGATTCGGGTCAAGCTTGCGCTGCGCGTCCACTTGATCCGGAAATGCGGCGAAGGTACCGGCCAGCACAGCCGGACTGTCGACCACGGTAATCACCGCATCAACAGTGCACGCGTTGCGGATTTCCGGCCACTGGAATGCCTGGACCAAGGGCTTGGGCAGCGCCAGCCCGGAAGTTTCAATCAGGATGTGGTCCAGATCGCCGCGCCGCGCCACCAGTTCACGCATGACCGGGAAGAACTCTTCCTGGACGGTGCAACACAGGCAGCCGTTGGCCAGTTCGTAAACCCGGCCGTTGGCTTCTTCTTCGGTGCAGCCGATGGTGCACTGCTTGAGGATCTCACCGTCGATGCCCAGTTCACCAAACTCGTTGACGATGACCGCGATGCGTCGCCCTTCGGCGTTGTCGAGCATGTGCCGCAACAGGGTCGTCTTGCCCGAGCCGAGGAAGCCGGTAACGATGGTGACGGGGAGTTTGGCCAGTGTTTTCATCAGGTGCCCTTTGGCAATGCGGCGGGCAAACGGGACGAGAACCACGTGCGTGCACATGGATCGGATCGCCACCGGATCACCCCGCCCGGTTGTAGTGAGAATTCGCAGGCCGTGGCCCGTATCGAGGCAGGTCTCCTGGCTCACGGCGGCGTATCACAGGCGGTTTGACCCTTGCGATACGCATTCACCGCGCCTTCCCGCCCGAGCAGTGGCTGTGCGATGAACATGACCGTTTACAGTTGCGGGGGCAGCTGCGGCATGGACCGCATTCCCGTCTTAGCTCCATATCAGGCAGCATGCCGTGAATGGAGAACCTCGAACCGGCAAGGCTACGCAGTGGCCGCAGACAGGTCAATCGTTCAGATTGACGATGCCCTGTTGCTCATGGTCTCCTGTGCGCCTTGTTACGGGTGCCCCTCACGGGGTGAAACGGGAAACCGGTGCGCTCAGAATCTTGAGCAAGTCCGGCGCTGCCCCCGCAACGGTAAGCGAGAGAAGGTCGTATCCACTGTGCCACGGCATGGGAAGGTGACCTTGATCGGCGACCTGATCGCCCCTCGCAAGCCCGGAGACCGGCCCGACATTTTTGCAATGACAAACCCGCGGTGGGCGGGCGCAGTTGAAACCTCTGACGCCTGTCAGTGGGTTCTTGCGTGCATGCCCACTTGCCAACACTCAAGAGGGATCGCCATGTCGACCATCAGCAGCAGCCAGTCCGCCGCTACCAGCTCAACCCGCAGCCAACGCCTGACAGCCGCCATCAGCGCGGTCTTCCTGGGCGCGTGCCTGGTCTATTTTGCCGGTTTCTCGCACATCGCCGCGGTGCACAATGCAGCGCATGACACCCGCCACAGCGCAGCCTTTCCTTGCCATTGAGGGCAACACAATGTTCAAGCGAATCGCTCAGACCGCGGGCTTCACCGGCCTGCTTGCAGCCCTGCTGCTGACCCTGTTGCAAAGCTTTTGGGTCGTACCGTTGATCCATCAGGCAGAAACCTACGAGAACGCTCCCGCCGAACATGTGCACGAGCACGCTGCTGGCGCAGTGGCCGAACACAGCCACGAGCATGACGAGGCTGCCTGGGAGCCGGAAGATGGCTGGCAACGTGTGCTGTCTACCACTGGCGGCAATCTGGTGGTCGCGGTCGGATTCGCACTGATGCTGGCCGGGCTTTATACCTTGCGCGCGCCGGGCCGCACCGTACAGGGCGCATGGTGGGGATTGGCCGGCTTTGCGGTGTTCGTGCTCGCGCCAACACTGGGACTGTCGCCCGAACTGCCGGGGACCGCAGCAGCCGAACTGAGTCAGCGCCAGTTCTGGTGGATTGGCACTGCAGCGTCCACAGCCGCAGGACTCGCCCTGCTGGTTTTCGGTCAGGGTCGCCTGCTGAAGTTGCTGGGCGTGGCCATTCTGGTTGTGCCGCACCTGATAGGTGCGCCGCAGCCAATGGCTCATGAAAGCCTTGCACCTGAAGCACTGGAGTCTCAGTTCCAGGTCGCGTCCCTGCTGACCAACGCCGTGTTCTGGATAGCGATGGGGTTGATCAGCGCCTGGCTGTTCCGTCGCAGTGCGCTTGAGTCGTAAAGATGGCGGCTGCAAACCTGCCTGATCCCTTCTCGATACGCCCGGGCTCTGTTCTGGTAGCCGGGCTGGGGTGTCGGCACGGTTGCTCGGCAGCCCTGTTGCGCGAGTTGATCGAACAGAGCCTACTGACGCTGGGGCTGAGTGTTTCTGATATCACAGCTCTGGCGTCCATTGACCTGAAAAGCGCGGAGCCCGGCCTGCACGAACTGGCCGAGCAACTGGCAGTGCCGTTGGTATTTTTCAACGCAGCGCAACTGGTGTCATGGGAGCTGCATCTGTCCCACCGTTCACAGCAGGTCTTCCAGCACACCGGCTGTCACGGTGTTGCCGAAGGCTCTGCGCTGGCCCACGCGGCCGAACTGGGCGACGGCAGCGCCCGGCTGTGGATCGAGCGCCAAAAAAGCCCTTACGCGACATTTGCGTTGGCATCCAGCGAAGCACAAAGCGGATAATGCCCTGCCTGCCCTTTCCGGCTTTGAGTCCTGACTTCTGGAGAATCGATTGACCGTCTATTTCATCGGCGCGGGCCCCGGCGATCCCGAACTGATCACCGTCAAGGGACAACGCCTGATACGCACCTGTCCGATTATCATCTACGCGGGCTCACTGGTGCCGGTCGCGGTGCTGGAGGGCAATCAGGCCGTTCAGATCACCAACAGCGCCGAGCTGCACCTGGAACAGATCATCGAACTGATCAAGGCAGCCCACGTTCAGGGCCAGGACGTGGCGCGCGTGCATTCCGGTGATCCCAGCCTGTATGGCGCGATTGGCGAGCAGATCCGCCATTTACGTGAGCTGAACATTCCGTTCGAAATAATTCCGGGTGTCACAGCCACTGCCGCGTGTGCTGCGCTGCTGGGCACAGAACTGACCCTGCCGGACATTTCACAAAGTGTGATTCTGACCCGTTACGCAGACAAGACGGTCATGCCCGCCGGGGAAGAACTGGCGAGCCTGGCCCAGCACCGTGCGACCATGGCAATTCATTTAGGGGTAAAGAACCTGCCGCGCATCGTCGAAGAGCTGATCCCGCATTACGGTGCCGACTGCCCGATTGCAGTGGTCCACCGCGCCAGTTGGCCCGATCAGGACTGGGTGCTCGGCACCCTGTCAGACATAGAGGAAAAGGTTCAGGTCAAAGGCTTTCGTCGCACTGCCTTGATACTGGTTGGCCGCGTACTGGCTGACGATACGTTCAGCGAGTCTTCCTTGTACCGGGCAAGCCACGCTCACCTGTTCAGGCCCTGATATCGGGGCTCGAATTATCCCCGTCCCGCCAAAAGAAAACGGGAGCACAGGCTCCCGTTTTCAGTCAGCAGTGCTTGTTAACGACTCAGGCCGCCACCTCATACAGCTTCGGTGCCGCCACTTCGCCGCTCTCCAGGCTGCGGCGCAATACATTGGCTTGCAACGCCGCGGCCTTCATCGCGCTTTCCTTTATATGCCCATAGCCTCGTATCCGCTCAGGCAGACGTGCCAGGCTGAGCGCCGTGTGACGGTTATGCGCTTGAAGATGCTGCAGGATCAGCTCCACATCACCCACATAGCGATCAATCAGCTCACGCTCCTGCTGGCGCTCAAGGCTGCGCCCAAAGGGATCGAATGCCGTCCCGCGCAAGAACTTGAATCGGGCGAGCACATCGAACGCGCGCAACATCCAAGGCCCGAAACTGCGCTTGCGAGGCAGCCCGGTATGCACGTCGCGCTTGGCCAGCCAGGACGGCGCCAGATGAAATTCCAGCCGGTAGTCGCCTTCGAACTGCGCTTCCAGTTGACGGGTGAAGTCGCCATTGCTGTACAGCCGCGCGACTTCGTACTCGTCCTTGTAGGCCAGCAATTTGAAGTAGTTGAACGCTACCGCTTCGGTCAGCGTCGGCTGCTGACCGGGGAACACGCGAGACTCGACCTCCCGCACTCGCTGCACCAGAGCTCGATAACGCTCCGCATACGCACTGTTCTGGTAGTGATTCAAGCTTGCGACATTGCTTTGAATACGCTGATCCAGCTCCATCTGAGGCGGCTCGATATCCAGCCGTTCAGGATTCACGAAGGCTTCGACCGCTGGCAGATCATGAGCCGCGCGACGGCCCCACAAAAATGCCTGCTGATTGAGGTTGACGGCAACGCCGTTGAGTTCGATGGCCTTCTCGATGGCGGCTGACGTCAATGGGATCAGGCCCAGCTGGAAGGCGTAGCCCAGCATGAACAGGTTGCTGGCAATGCTGTCGCCCATCAATTTGGTCGCCAACGAAGTGGCTTCGATGAAATGGGTCTTTTCGGCCCCTACCGCATCAATAATCGTCTGTTTCATCGCCTCCACAGGAAACTCGGCGTCCGGGTTGCGTGTGAACTCAGCAGTCGGTGTCTGCTGACTATTGACGACCGCGAACGAGATGGCGCTGTCGAGCTTGGCAATCGCATCAGGGCCAGCCGCGACCAACAAGTCACAACCCAGCAAAAGATGCGCTTCACCCGCGGCAATACGTACTGCGAACAGGTCTTGCTGATGGGCAGCAATGCGAATATGGCTGACCACCGGACCGAATTTTTGCGCCAGACCGGCTTGATCCAACACGCTGCACCCTTTGCCTTCGAGGTTGGCGGCATAGCCCAGCATGGCGCCAACCGTGGTAACCCCCGTGCCGCCCACACCCGGCAGTAGAATATTGAACGGTCGGTCCAGAGAAGGCAGTGCAGGCTCAGGCAGACGGGCGAACGCCTCGACCTGCCTGGGCACCGTCGGCTTGCGCAGCTTGCCGCCATGCACCGTTACAAAACTTGGGCAGAAACCTTCGACGCAACTGAAGTCCTTGTTGCACGCACTCTGATCGATCTCCCGTTTGCGGCCCTGGGCTGTCTCCTTCGGCAGCACCGACAGGCAGCCGGATTTGACGCCGCAGTCACCGCAGCCTTCGCAGACGGCCGGGTTGATCAGCGCACGTTTTTCCAGGTCAGGCATGGTGCCGCGTTTGCGCCGACGACGTTTTTCAGTGGCGCAGGTCTGGTCGTAGATGATGACCGAAACACCTTTGAACTCACGCAACTCGCGCTGCACGCTGTCCAGATCACGCCGATGGTGAAAGGTAGTGATCGGTGCAAAACCGTTACGGTCGGGATATTTGTCCGGCTCGTCCGACACCAGTGCAATGCGTTGTACGCCTTCGTTAAAGACCTGGCGACTCAATTGGTCGACACGCAACACGCCATCGATGGGTTGCCCGCCGGTCATCGCGACTGCGTCGTTATAAAGAATCTTGTACGTGATGTTGACCTTGGAGGCCACGGCAGCACGCACTGCCAGGTGGCCCGAGTGAAAGTAGGTGCCGTCCCCCAGATTTTGAAACACATGAGGGGTTTCAGTAAACGGGGCCTGACCGATCCAGGTAACGCCCTCGCCGCCCATCTGAGTGAACGTATCAGTTTCCCGGTCCATCCAGATGGTCATGTAGTGGCAGCCAATCCCGGCCAGCGCCCGACTGCCTTCCGGGACGCGGGTCGAGGTGTTATGGGGGCAGCCGGAGCAGAAATGCGGAGTACGCTGAGTGTTGAACAACGGCGCCTGCAGAGCCTTTTCTTTTTCACTTAGAAACTGCAGTCGCGCTTCGATCTGCGGGCTACTGTAGAAAGGCGCCAGACGCTTGGCGATGACGCGAGCAATCATCGCGGGGGTCAGTTCGCTGAGGTTGGGCAGCAATGAGCGGCCGGCCTCGTCAAATTCACCCACGACCACCGGTCGGCGGTCCACAGGCCAGTTGTACAGCTGGCCGGTGAGCTGGTCCTCGATGACGCTGCGCTTTTCTTCGACGACCAGAATCTCGTCCAGACCTTCAGCAAAGTCGTGAACCGACACAGGCTCGAGCGGCCAGCTCATGCCAACCTTGAGCACACGGATGCCGACTTGATCGCATAGCTGCTGGTCGATACCCAGCTCTTCGAGTGCCTGGCGCACGTCCAGATACGACTTGCCGGTGGTAATAATGCCCAACCGCGGCTTGCTCGAATCAATGACCACCTTGTTCAACTGGTTGGCCCTGGCAAACGCCCGCGCTGCGTAAATCTTGTAGGTGTTGAGTCGCGCTTCCTGTGCCAGCGGAGGGTCCGGCCAACGAATGTGCAGACCACCCTCGGGCAGCACGAAGTCTTCAGGGATGCGGGTTTCCATGCGCAGTGGATCGACTTCAACGACCGCTGATGAGTCGACGTTTTCAGCAATCGTCTTCATCGCTACCCAGCAGCCGCTGTACCGCGACAATTCCCACCCGATAATCCCGTAATCAAGAATTTCCTGAACGTTGCTGGGATTCAGGACCGGAATCATCGAGGCGATGAACGCATGTTCACTCTGGTGCGCGATGGTCGACGACTTGCAGCCGTGATCGTCACCGGCCAGGATCAGCACGCCGCCCTGAGCCGCGACACCGGCCGAGTTGCCATGCTTGAACACGTCACCGCAACGGTCAACGCCCGGCCCTTTGCCGTACCACAGCGCGAACACACCATCGTATTTGCCATGCGGAAACAGGTTGACCTGCTGGCTGCCCCATACCGCAGTGGCTGCAAGCTCTTCGTTGATACCGGGTTGAAAATGGATAGCGTTCTGCTGGAGGTAATCCTTGGCGTCCCACAGGCTTTTATCCAGATTACCCAAAGGCGAACCACGGTAGCCGGAGATGAACCCCGCCGTGTTCAGGCCCCGCGCTTCATCACGCTGTTTTTGCAGCATCGGCAACCGGGTCAATGCCTGAGTGCCGGTCAGGTACAGGTTGCCGGTGGCGAGCCGGTATTTATCATCCAGACGAATATCAGCCAGAGACATGCGGATACCTCTCTTGTTCTTATTAGTAATGACCATTCGCCGAGACGGTCCAGCCCGGCGGCCTTGTCATTAGACTGCCAGTAGAAAAGAGGCTTTTTCTTTCTAAATTCGCGCGGATCTGCTGATATTGGACATGCTTCATTCGACAAGAACAAAAAACAAGGTCAATTCATGCAACCAAAATTGAGTCCCATTGATCGCAAGATTCTTCGTCTGCTGCAGCACGATGCCGATCTCTCGGCCGCGGAAATCGCTGAGCGGGTCGAGCTGTCACAGTCACCATGCTGGAGACGCATTCATCGATTGCAGGAAGACGGCGTGATCGAGCGGACTGTCGCCCTGCTCAGCGCACAAAAGTTGGGCTTGAGCATGACCGTATTCGTCGAGGTAAAGCTGTCGGGTCATGGGCGGCGCTATCTGGCCGAGTTCGAGGAAGCGATCATTGGCCACCCCGAGGTATTAGAGTGTTACACGATGGCAGGCGGAATGGACTTCATGCTCAAGGTCGTGGCGCAGGACATCGCCAGCTATGAACGCTTTCTGCGCGACCACTTGCTGCAGCTGCCACATGTACAGGAAGCGCACTCCAATATCGCCATGAGCACGGTTAAGCGAACGACAGAGCTGCCGCTGGAGTAGGTAAAGAAGCTATTGCAGGCGATCCACCGACGAGCGTCAGTGGATTGTTTTTTTCAACAAGAGCAATAAAAACATTTGACTTGCAAATGATAATGATTATTATTGCATCAGCGAGTCGCGAGGCTCGCTGGATAACCTGGAAGTCTTAGGTCGGCTTCCGGATTATCTCCTCATCAGGCTAATCACGGTTTTTGACCCGGCTCTTTTGCCGGGTCTTTTTTTGGTTTTTTCGCTGCTTCAGGCTAATGAAGTCTTTGAGTTGCGTCTTCGCGCAACAATGGTGGCGATAATAGCAAAACACTGTCTCTTGTGTTCTCCCATTTACGCTCGAACTGACAGATTTCGGCAGATAAACGGTAACTGCAGCATTTTTTCACTTGAGAATGATTCTCGAATTCATTAGCCTCATGTTGTCATGGACGCAACCTATCGGCTCAAGGAAGAATTTCTATGGAAGATCAGCGAGCGATACATCATGAGTAGCCAACTCTCGACTTTATTGCCTCTGCCCAACCGACTGCTCGATACACCACCGTCAACTCTGACACTGGAATACTGCCGCTGCCTGAGCAGACTCTCGCGCCGCACCCGACAGATTTTCCTGCTCAGCCGTCTGGACGGACTGAACTACACCGACATCGCCCGGGCCATCAGCGTCGATCTGGCGAAGGTCGAAACCTCCATGGTTCGCGTTCTGCGCCAAGCGCACCGACAGTCTTGCGACACTGACGACGCTGTTCAAAAACAGGCCAGCCGCTGGTATGTCCACTTGCAGAGCCCAACCACGACGGCAAGCGAGCGAATCGCCTTCCGCCATTGGCTTGATGCTGATCAAGGCCACCTGCTCGCGTTCCAGAACACCGAACGCTTATGGCGCCAGTTGCAGGCACCCGCTTCGCTGCTGGGCGCCAATGGTTGGCATCGACGCAAACGCCGCGCCTGCCTGGGCTGGTGCCTGTTCACGGCCTTTCTGTGCAGCTTGCTGGTAACGGCCGAAGCTTTTACCTGACACGGCAAATAGTGGGCTGCGCGCTGGAGAGAAGTTTACGTCGCAAAACGAGTAATCGATCGGTGTACAGTAATAGCCTGACAAGGCCTTTACGTACGCAGGAATACACCGTGACCCTTACCTTCAGCGCAGACTTCGACAGCGGCAACATTCAAGTTCTGGACGCCAGCGACACCACCCGTGTGCAACTGGCGATCCGCCCTGACACCCGAAGTCCTCATTTTCAGTGGTTTCATTTCAAGGTCGACGGTTTGACGGTCGGCGAAACCCACGGCTTCAGCCTCACCAACGCCAGCGAATCGGCGTTCAGTAAAGCCTGGACCGGTTATAACGCCGTGGCTTCGTACGATCATCAGAACTGGTTTCGGGTGCCTTCAAGCTTTGATGGCAAGGCGCTTGACTTCAGCCTGGCACCCAATGAGCCGCACATCTGGTTTGCCTACTTCGAACCTTACAGCCGCGAACGGCACGACTGGCTGATGGGCGAAGCGCTGGAAAAGGCAGGCACGCAACTGTTGAGCGTCGGCAAGAGCGTCGAAGGCCGCGATATTGCGCTGTTGCGCAAAGGCAGTGGCGCCGAAGGGCAACGCAAGATCTGGATCATCGCCCAGCAACATCCTGGCGAGCATATGGCCGAATGGTTCATGGAGGGCGTGATCGAACGCCTCAAGCAGCGGGACGACGCCGTTCTGAATGAGCTGCTGGCCCAAGCGGATTTGTATCTGGTACCCAACATGAATCCGGACGGCGCGTTTCACGGTCATCTGCGAACCAATGCCAATGGCAAGGACCTCAATCGTGCCTGGCAGGACAGCACGCAAGAGCAAAGCCCTGAAGTATTTTTCGTCAGGCAGCAGATGGAAAAGTACGGTGTAGACATGTTTCTCGACGTGCATGGCGACGAGGAAATCCCTTACGTTTTCACCGCAGCCTGCGAAGGCAATCCGGGCTACACCGCCAAGCAGCAACAGCTGGAAGCACAGTTTCGCCGCCGCCTGGGTGAAGTGACGGTGGACTTTCAGAGCGTTCATGGCTATCCACGCAGCGCACCTGGCCAGGCCAACATGAATCTGGCCTGCAACAGCGTCGGCGAACGGTATAAATGCCTGTCACTGACGCTGGAGATGCCCTTCAAGGACAACGATAACGCGCCAGATCCGACCACCGGCTGGTCAGGCAAGCGTTCGGCGCAGTTGGCTCACGACGTGTTGAGTGTGCTGGCCGAGATGGTCACCGACCTGCGCTAAGCCAGCCCCGTCAGTGCAGACGCCCATCTATGCGTGGACGTCTGCCTGCGGACCGGTTGCTCGACGAAGCAGCAGCCCGATCAGCGCCGACAATGCCAGAACGATCACCACCGCACCGTACACGTTGCTGGTCATCACCAGCCCCACCGAGTGTGCGAAAAAACCTGCAGCCAGCGCAGGCAGGCAGAACGCCAGGTAGCTGAGCACGAGAAACGCAGACATCAGCCCTCCCCGCTCATGAGCATGGGCCAGCGGCATGAGCATGCGCAACGCACCGAGAAAACTTGCACCAAAGCCAATACCGGCCAACACCGCACCCACGAAAAACAGCCACAGCAGACCGCTGTTGATTGCCAGCAGAATGACCGCCACGCCCACTGGCAGAAAGCTCGCGCCCACCCATAACCCAGTAACGGGCTCGCGCTGACGCAGGGTCAGGATGGACAACGCACCGCTAAGGGTCAGTGCCGCCACCGCAAGCCCGCCATTCAGCGGAGACGCAGAGCCTGTTGCCGCTTTCAGCAGCGACGGGCTCAATGACAGAAAGAAACCGCCCAGCGCCCAGGCCGCGATGTCTACCGGCAGTACCAGCCACAACATGCGCCTGGCCTGGACGGGCACATGCAAAGACGGTTTCAACGAATGCCAGACGCCCGGCTGCGGAGTGACGGTTTCAGGCAGCCAACGGACACAAATCGCCTGGATCAGAAACGCTGTCAGCAGAAGGCAATAAGAAAGCAGCAGCGGCATGGGCGCATATTGCACCAGCAGTGAGGTACCCAGCGCACCGACAGCCATGCCGAGCATCGGTGAGATGCTGTTGATCAGCGGTCCGTTCGTCTGGTCACTGTCCAGTAATGCCGCCCCCAAAGCACTGGCAGCGAGGCCCGTCGCAAAGCCCTGCAACATACGCGCAGCCACCAGCCAGCTTACGTCACTGGCCACTATGAACAGCAGCATCGACAGGCTTTGCAGCAGCAGGGCACCCAGAATGACTGGGCGTCGGCCCAGATAATCCGATAACGATCCGCCGATCAGCAAAGCAGCCAGCAGGCTCAAGGCATACACAGCGAAAACCAGTGTCAGCGTGCCGGATGAAAAACCCCAGGCTTCCTGATACAGATGATAAAGCGGCGTTGGCGCGCTGGAGGCCGCAAAAAAGCACAGCGTGGTAATGGCCAGAAAAATCAGGCGACCACAAGCCCGGCGATCCGTATTCGGGTTCTGCAAAGGATCGGACATCGGTACACTCTCCAATGACGAGAATCGTTAAAGCCATAAGTTAGCTTTTGCGGAGTGTGCTACTCGCCTGCTCTTAAAGCAAATACTTTGTGTTAAGGTCTGTCGCATGGCTATCAAAGAAGCAGTACGCACCGGAGGCCGCAGCGCCCGCGTGCAGGAATCCATTCACCGCGCCGTTCGCGATTTGCTGCTGGAGCACGATCGTTCGTCACTCAGCGTGCCGATGATCGCCACCCGCGCCGGTGTCACTCCCTCGACGATTTATCGGCGCTGGGGCGATCTGACGACCTTGCTGGCAGACGCTGCGGTCGAGCGGCTGCGTCCAGACGAACCGATTGACCAGGGCAGTCTGCGGCAAGATCTGCTGACCTGGAGCGAGATGTACCTGGACGAGATGTCATCTGCGCCAGGCCGCGCTCTGATGCGCGACGTGGTCGCCAGTACCTCGGGATGTGTCGGGAAATGTGCAGCGATGGTCCGTGAGCAGCTACAGACAATCATCGATCGGGCAGCCGGTCGCGGAGAACCGTCACCCAGCGCCGATGACCTGATCGATGCCATTGTCGCGCCGATGATCTATCGAATCCTGTATTCCGAAGCCGCGCCTTCACAGGAACGCGTGCGCCTGTGGGTCGAACGCTGCCTGGACTGATCGCCGGCCACTGCGCCCAGCGACCGCAACTCCCGCTATCATGGGCGCCCTGTCCGATCACTGACTGAACCTACCCATGATGCACACCCTTGCAGACCTACGCGCCGGCACGCTGGCGGGTATCACGCGGCTGGACCTTTCCTGCGACCTGCGCGAATTCCCCCGGGAAATATTCGACCTGGCTGACACACTGGAGGTGCTTAACCTCAGCGGTAACGCATTGAGCAGCCTGCCCGATGACCTGCACCGGCTGAAGCACCTGCGCATCCTGTTTGCCTCGGATAACCGCTTCACCGCGCTTCCAGATTGCATCGGCCAGTGCGAGCAGTTGCAGGTTGTCGGCTTCAAAGCCAATCGCATTGCACAGGTCAGCGCCTCTTCCCTGCCGCCGCGCCTGCGCTGGCTGATTCTGACCGACAACTGCATCGAGTCATTGCCTGAGGAACTGGGCCAACGTCCCGACCTGCAAAAGCTGATGTTGGCGGGTAACCGCCTGCGCACGCTGCCATCCAGTCTGGCCAACTGTCATCGGCTTGAGCTGATTCGCATCGCGGCCAATCAGTTGACCGAGCTGCCGGACTGGTTGTTGCAATTGCCCTCGCTTGCCTGGCTTGCGTTTGCCGACAACCCGTTGTGCCCCGGACCTGTTCAACTGCCCATCCAACAGATCCCCTGGCCACGCCTTAGCCTCACCCATCGCCTCGGCGAAGGCGCGTCTGGCATCATTCAGCAGGGTGTCTGGATAGCGCCAGAGGGCGAGCGCACCGTAGCGGTGAAACTGTACAAAGGCAGTATCACCAGCGACGGCTCACCGCTTAACGAAATGGCAGCCTGCATCGCAGCGGGCCGCCATCCGCATCTGATCGAGGTGCTGGGGCAAATCTCAGAACATCCCGAACAGCAGAATGGCCTGGTGATGGCCTTGATAGCGCCTGACTTCGCCAATCTGGCCGGGCCACCCAGCCTCGACTCGTGCAGCCGGGACGTTTACGACATCGAGACACGATACTCGCTGGCTGCCTTGCTGCACCTGGCTCAAGGCATCTCGTCAGTCACTGCGCACTTGCATGCCCACGGCATCACTCATGGCGACCTCTATGGTCACAATATCCTCGTACAAAAAGACGGCACCAGTCTGCTGGGCGATTTCGGGGCGGCATCGTTCCACCCTTCGTTGAGGGCAGGCGAAGCACTTGAGCGGATCGAGACGCGCGCGTTCGGAATTTTGCTGGGAGAGTTGCTGGAGCGCTGCGATGCAGAACCAGCGCACGCCGCGATCATCGATCGCGTGAGCAGCCTCCAGGCAAGCTGCACGCAGGGCGACTGCAGGAGCAGACCGTCAATGGCCAGTGTTCATCAACAATTGATGGCGTGGAGCGTCTGAGACGCCCACTGCGCAAGGCAGGCTGATCAGCCTGCCAAGCCCACATAGACGTTCTGCACGTCGTCGTGGTTATCGATGGCCTCGAGAAACGCTTCAACCTCGGCCATCTGCTCATCAGTCAGGCCGTCGACCGTACTTTTGGGACGATAGCCCAATTGGGCAGACTGAACGGTAAAACCAAACTCGGGAAGCAACTTGCACACCGCGTCCATGTCGGTCGACTCGGTCAGGAACAGGGTTGCGCCCTCTTCAGCGGCTTCAAAATCCTGGGCTCCGGCTTCAATGGCAGCCAACTCCGCATCGGCGTCCGGGGACGCAGGCACGGCCTCGATCATGCCTTGATACAGAAAGTCCCAGGACACCGAGCCTGCTGCACCCAACTGGCCCTTGCGAAACAGCACACGAATTTCAGAAACAGTGCGGTTGATGTTGTCGGTCAGGCACTCGACGATCACCGGTACGCGGTGCGGAGCAAAGCCTTCATAGGTCAGCCGCTCAAACGTGACGCTTTCGCCCAGCAGGCCAGCGCCCTTTTTGATTGCCCGCTCCAGAGTTTCGCGCGGCATCGACGCCTTCTTCGCCTGCTCGACCACCAGCCGCAGCCGTGAGTTCATGTCGGGGTCGGCGCCTGCACGGGCAGCGATCATGATTTCCTTGGACAGCTTGCCAAAGGTGCGACCCTTGGCATTGGCTGCTGCCTCTTTATGCTTGACCTTCCACTGTGCGCCCATGTCTGCTCTCTCGATCCGATTTGCGTCCTGCCGCCCGCCCCCGCGAAACAGGCACGCCGGGCTTTGGCAAGACGTTGAAAATAGCGTTACCGGCACCAATGCCGTTCAAGCGGCGCATTTTATACGCGATCACGCCAGATGAAACCCCTCATGACGCATGATTGCCGAAACGAACTGACCGAGTCCCCTCTGAACGGAAAATGGGCAACTGTCCTGCCCTCGTCATGTTTTGTAGTCCTTTTCTGAAAAAACTTGAAACAGCGCTTTTCACGCGGCGCATTCCGTACCCTTGACCTCTCGAATTTCATGCTGAGAGAACCTGCGGATGTGCGAAGACCAGCCGATGCCAATGACCCTGACGATTGCTGGATACTCAGTAAATCTGCATGTCGTCAGTTTCACGGGTCTGGAAGCGTTGAATGAGGCGTACCGCTTCGATATTGATCTGATCAGCCCGGACAAACATCTGGACCTCAATAATTTGCTGGACCGCACCGCGTATCTGAGCGTGCACCCCGACCATGATGGCGTGCATGGCCGCGTGCAGAATGCGGTGCAGATCTACTCGGGAAATGGCCTGAGCCATTACCGCGTTGCGCTGGTTCCCGATTTACAGCGACTCGCGCTCCAGCCCCGGCGCCGCCGTGTTCATCACCCACTGTCAGCACCGCAGTTGATCGTTCTGCTTCTCGAGCAGCAAGGCATTGACGAGATCGCCTATCGCTTTGACCGCATGACAGGCCTGTATCCTTGCCGCGCGTTGTGCGTTCAGTTCGACGAGAGCGATCTGCATCTGTTGCAGCGTATCTGTGAAGAAGAAGGCATCCACTTTCATTTCGAGCACACGCCGACGCGCCACACACTGGTGTTTTCCGACGACCCCGCCAGTTTTCCCGAACGCAAGGAACCTCTTCGGCTCCGTCACCCTGACGCAACACACCCAAGCGCGCCCAGCCTTGTTTATCTGGACGTACAGCTGTCCATTGACCGCAGCTACCTCAGTGCTGTTAAACCGCTGCACGGTCCTGCTGTTTTGAGCGAACCAGCGAATTGCGAGGGGCAGGCCTCAGCAAACAATCAGCCTTTTGCGCAGCCCTCTGCTGCCGGACCTATGGATCAGGGTGAGCGATTGTCCAGGCAGCGCAGCGTACGCCAGCTGGAGCGCTTGCGCTGTGAACGTCGGAACATTCGCGGCGCAAGTCATCAGCCGATGCTGTCCAGCGGTCAGGTCATGCAGGTGCTCGACCACCCTGAGCCCTTTTTCAATGACCAATGGCTGCTGACCGACGTTTGCCACGCAGGCAGGCAGTTACAGGTACTTGAAGGCTGCGATCCCCATGACATAGCCGCCGTTCTGGGCCGGCTGCCCGAAGCGCGAGTGTTTCAGGGCGAAGTGGTCGACGAGGCAGGCGGCGGGTACATGAACGATTTCACAGTCATCCCCTGGTCAATGCCATTTCGGCCCGCCCTCAAACACCCCAAGCCATTGGTCACCAGCCCGCAGGCTGCCACCCTTATGCGCGGGTCTCGTGAGACGGCGAAAGGCAGCGACTCCGGGCGTGTAGCGATTCGCTTCGACTGGCAGACACCTGTCAATGCCGGATCTGGGCAATGCGATGCGCAACCCTGGCCGCTGGCCCATGTCGCACTGAGCGTATCCAGCCTGGCCGAATTTCGGGAGGCCGGAACTCGGGTCATGGTCAGGCATTTCGACAACGATCCGGACCGGCCGGTCATTCATGAACTGCTGTTGCCGCTGGCCAAATCATCAGGCCCCCGCTTTCAATTCGACAGTGGCGTTGTTGACGCTCTGCAAAGCCTGCACCTGCTTCAAAATCAGCGCCTGTGCATCGACTCGGATCAGCGTATGACCGTGCGCACCCGTCAGAAAACGCTGCGCATCTTGCCTGACATGATTTCTCTTACGGACGCTGGAGCACCCCTGACGCTGCCCGGACGGCTTTCAACGCTGCGGTCACGACCGATCAACGACCTGCGCCTGACTGAAAAGCCGGGGCTTCAGGGGGCTCCATTGGCACGACGCGTCTGGCACATCGTCAGGATGCGCGAACCTGGCCTGCAGCACCTGGCCAGACTGGCGCCGGAGCACCTGCTGTTCGAGGGTAAAACCGATGACCATGGGTACCTTGGCCTCACCGAGGCGCAGCGTCATCAATTGGCCGTTGAACATGAACACACCCCCCTGGAGCTATGCCTGGTTCATCCGGGGCATTGCATCGCACTGCATCTTTACTTCCAGCAGAACTGGACCCAAGAGCAGCGCAATGCATTAGCGATCAGCAATCCTTGAAACTCGCCGGGCGCTTTTCGATGAAGGCTTTCATGCCCTCTTTCTGATCCTGGCTGGCGAACGTCGCATGGAACACCCGGCGTTCAAAACGAATGCCCTCGGCCAGACTCACTTCAAACGCGCGGTTGACGCTTTCCTTGACCAGCATGGCGACCGGCAAGGACTTTTCGGCGATACAGGCTGCAGCAGTCAGGGCTTCATCAAGCAATTCTTCAACAGGTAGCACCCGAGATACCAGGCCTGCACGTTCCGCCTCATGCGCGTCAATCAAGCGACCCGTCAGACACATCTCCATGGCTTTGGCCTTGCCCACAGCGCGGGTCAAGCGCTGAGTGCCGCCCATGCCCGGAAGAACGCCCAGGTTGATTTCCGGCTGACCAAAACGGGCATTCTCGGCCGCCAGAATGAAGTCGCACATCAATGCCAGCTCACAACCCCCACCCAACGCAAACCCGGCTACCGCTGCGATCATCGGTTTGCGCCGGGCAGCGACCCGATCGCTTTCTCGAAACAGGTCGTCCAGATAGATCTGCGGGTAGCTCAGATCGACCATTTCCTTTATGTCCGCGCCAGCAGCAAATGCCTTTTCAGAGCCGGTCAGCACGATACAACCTATCGAGCGATCAGCTTCCAGGGCGTCCAGAACATGGTTCAATTCGTCGATCAACTGAGCGTTCAAGGCATTCAATGCTTTGGGTCGGTTCAACGTGACGAGCGCGACACCACCTATAATTTTTGTTAGCAATGCTTCATAAGCCATTGATTAATATCCATTTTTAAAAATATCAAAAAATTAACCGTAAACTATAATCAGCCTCATAAAAAATACATAACTTATTGAAAAAAATGACTAATCAGTAACTTCAAATGCAATCGCGGTCGCTTCGCCACCACCGATACAGATGGCGGCCAGACCGCGTTTGAGCTGCCGACGCCGCAACGCCGCCAGCAGGGTCACGATGATGCGCGCACCCGAGGCCCCTATCGGATGGCCCAGTGCGCAAGCACCCCCATTGACGTTGACCTTTTCGTGGTGGATTCCAAGATTGCTCATGGCAACCAGTGGCACGACAGCAAAGGCTTCGTTGATCTCAAACAGATCGACGTCATCCACCGTCCAGCCAATCCTGCCAAGCAAGCGTGTGATCGCGCCGATCGGCGCCGTTGGGAACAGACCCGGCTGGTCAGCAAAGGCCGCATGCCCGCGCACCACGGCCAAAGGTTTCAAACCACGCCTTAGCGCCTCGGACTGACGCATCATCAACAGCGCTGCGGCCCCATCGGAAATCGAACTCGAATTGGCCGCCGTCACAGTACCGCCCTCGCGGAAAGCGGGTTTAAGCGTCGGAATCTTGTCCAGACGCGCCTTGGGCGGCTGCTCATCGTGAGTGATCAGGCGCTGCTCTTTCCCGACAGTGACCTGAACCGGAACGATCTCGGCATCAAAATGGCCGTCGCTGATAGCCTGCTGCGCGCGTGCCAGCGAGGCCAGTGCAAAAGCGTCCTGAGCTTCACGACTGAAGCCATTGATCTGCGCGCAATCCTCGGCGTAGGTGCCCATCAGCCGACCCGGCTCATAAGCATCTGCAAGGCCATCGAGAAACATGTGATCCAGCGTTCGGCCATGCCCCATTCGGTAACCGGACCGCGCGCGATCCAGCAGATAAGGCGCGTTGGACATGCTTTCCATGCCGCCCGCAACGACCACGCTCGCGCTGTCTGCCAGCAGCAGATCATGCGCCAGAACGGCGGTCTGCATACCCGAGCCACACATCTTGTTGACCGTGGTGCACCGCGTCCCCGTACTCAACCCGGCACCCAGTGCAGCCTGCCGCGCTGGCGCCTGCCCAAGACCGGCCGGCAACACACAACCGAACAACACCTCGTCTATTTCGCCGGGATCAATGCCTGCGCGCTCAATAACCGCCCGAATGGCTTCAGAGCCCAGCTTCGTCGCGCTCAGCCCTTGCAAATCACCTTGAAAACCGCCCATGGGCGTGCGCGCGATACTGACGATGACGACGGGGTCTTGATGAGGGTTCGTCCTTTCGATGGACATCGCAATCTCCAGTTTTCTTGTTATTGGATGACATCATTGAATCATAGAAATCATCAACCCCTGCGTCCGACGGCGCAACGGTTGAAACAGGCAGATTAGCTGCTATACGAGAGAGTGGGGAGTGATCCAGGCATGGCGGGCAGAGATATCGATCCGCGAATCTCTAACGCACGACGTGGTCTGAGAGTCGATACTCACCCAGAAACTGACCCAGGCAGATTCTCACCAGGAGCTCACGAATGAAGCTGCACCTGTCTCGCACCCTGCTTTCGGGCTTGCTGATCGTCATGCTGAGTGCTTGCGCCCTGCTGCCCAATCGCGATCCGCTGGCCATCAGCGTGGTCGGCATCGAGCCGTTGCCCGGACAAGGGCTGGAGCTACGTATGGCGGTCCAGCTCAGATTACAAAACCCCAACGACATGGAGATCAGCTACAGCGGCGTTGCGCTGGACCTGGACGTGAACGGCCGATTGCTGGCCTCAGGCGTCAGCAATCAGAACGGTACCATCGGGCGCTTCTCGGAAGCGGTGCTGGTAGTGCCGGTCAGCGTGTCGGCATTCTCGGCACTGCGCCAGGCGCTGGGGCTTTCGCAGGGCCAACGCCTGGATAACCTTCCTTACACCTTGCGCGGCAAGCTGGCCGGCGGCCTGTTCGGCACCATGCGCTTTCGCGACAGCGGAACACTGGACCTGCGCCAGGCCGAGGGCGACCCGTGGTAGACATCAGACTGGCCGCCGAATGTCGAGTTCGAGGCGGCCTGGATCAAATGGCCTGACCGTTACTTTGAAGCCGCGACCAAACGGTTGACTTCACTGCGCACCATATTGGCATATTCCGGGGGGCTCATCGTATCCAGTTCGGAGCGGACCCACTCGGACCATTTACCCTTGCGTTTGGCGCGTTCGCCCATCAACCGAGCAGCCTCGCCCTTGGCCTTGCCCAGGTTGCTCTGCCAGAGATCGAACAGACGTGATTTCTCATCTTCGATAGCGGCGCGTTCAGGGAGCGGCCGATTGGCCAGATTGAAACTCATAGCGTTCACCTACGACTAAAAACGGCTGCATCTTACACCCGCAATGTCGATGACTTGCAGAGTCTTACGTCAGGTTGCTTACACCGTTGCAACTTTTCGCAAGCGGCAAGACTCCATTGATCACTATTGCCATCACTTGAAAGGAAAATGCCATGGCTCGCAAGACCGCTGCTCAAATCTCTGCTGATCAGATCAAAGACCAGGCATTCAGCGATTTGCAGGCGCTTATCGAAGAATCTGACAAGCTTTTGAAAGAAAGCGCTGCGCTGGTAGGCGAAGAGGCTGAAACACTGCGCGCCCAATTGAGCCTGAAGCTCAAGCAGGCTCTGGACTCGATGTCCAGCGTGCGTGAACGCACCAAGCCGGTGGTTGAAGCGACCGAAACCTACATCGGTGGCCACCCATGGCAAACCGTGGCAATTTCTGCTGGCTTCGGATTGGTCGTAGGCCTGCTGTTGGGTCGTCGCTGACAGAAAACCCTGCCTGAGACCCGGCGCGGGCGGCTGGATGGCCCGCGCTGATGGTCAGCTCTTACGCAACGAGAACATCCTGGCGGACAGTCACTTGGTGTACTGGATCACCGAGGGCTCGGTAAAACGATGTGACTTGGTCACTTTCGCCTGTAGCAATACGCGCTGCTCTTCAGCCTGATCCTGGCTTTCATAAGGCCCCAGCAACAACTGTTGCTTGCCATCGATTACTACGACAACTGGCGCATAGCTGCGCTCGAGCAACCAGGCACTGGTGTCGCTCACCGCTTCTCGCGAATTCATTTGAATAAACCACTGCGGACCGGTCACAGCGGCAGTCTTGACGGTTTCCTGCGTTTTCGCCCTGGTTGTCGAACCAGGCCCACTTGCATCGCAACCCGCCAGCATCAGCACCGCTATCATCATTACCGTCTTGCGCACGAAGGTCTGCTCCTTGTCTGAAGTGGCGGGAGTCTAGCATTCTCGTCCAGGGGTTTGAGCGGCTGTGTCGCGGTGTCGCAGCACCATCGACTCGATGCGCCACAAACTGCATCGCTGCACCCCATATGGACCGCAGGATGGCCAACGTCGCCCGATCATGTAATCAGATATTTCTTTGCATAAAAACCAACTCCTTAGTGTCAAACCTTTCGCGACCATGTTGATCGGTGGCCTGTTGCTGTCGATGTACCATTACAGGAGTTCCACATGTGCGATCGAGACCCACTGCATTGCTTCATTCCGCCTTATATGCTGGAGCGTATGGCGCGATCTCCCCAACCTCAGGTCAGTGCGCGAGCCATCGCCAACCTGACCAGCAGCTCGGCTTTCATGGCCTCCCGCCTGTCTGCCAGGACTCAACCAGGCCTCTACGCCCTGCGCTCCCCGGATGGCGTAAAGCACCGCTTGATTCACGACGCCAAAGGCACTGACGATCTTCCAGGTGCGCTGGTACGCTCCGAAGGCCAGGGTCCGGTCGGCGACAAGGCGGTGGATGAGGCCTATGAAGGCTCCGGCGATGTGTATGACTTTTATGATCAGCTTTTCGAGCGAAATTCGCTGGATGACAACGGAATGTCACTGGTCTCGACCGTGCATGTCGCGGAAGTCGACTTTGAAGGCAATCACGTCCCGCTGAGCAACGCCTACTGGAACGGTAGTCAAATGGCCTACGGCGACGGCGACGATCTGGTGTTCAAGCGTTTCACAGGCAGCCTTGAGGTCATTGGTCATGAGCTGACTCATGGCGTACAGAGCTTCACCTCCAATCTGGACTATCGCGGCCAGTCAGGCGCCCTGAACGAACACTTCGCCGATGTCTTCGGCATGCTGGTCCGCCAGTGGAAACAAGGCACCAGCGCCGAGGAGTCGGATTGGGTGGTGGGCAAGGAGTTGCTGGTACCTGCGCCAACACGCCGAGGTATCCGGGACATGGAAAACCCGGGCACTGCCTACGCCAACGACCCTGATCTGGGTGATGATCCGCAGCCTGCGACAATGTCGGACCTGTACACAGGCTCGAAGGACCGGGGCGGCGTACATATCAACTCCGGCATCCCCAACCGCGCGTTCGTCCTGGTGGCGAAAGCGCTGGGCGGAAATGCCTGGGACGTGGCGGGCAGAATCTGGTATGAAACGATGCTGCAACTGGCCTCCGACAGTCAATTTGCCGATTGCGCCAGGACCAGCATAAAAGTTGCTGCCGATCCCCGCTTTGGCGCAGGCGCAAAAAAAGCAGTGCAAGCCGCCTGGAAAAAGGTCGGGGTCAAGGTTTAATCAAAAAAGGGCATGGCCATGAAAGTCTGTTTAGTGCAATCCGGTGGCTTCGTTGGTGCCGTCAAGCGATGTGAAATGGACACGGCCATGCTCGACCGGCCCGAGGCCGAGCACTTGAAGCGCTTGGTCGATGACAGCGGCTTGAAACAGTCCAGCACCAGATTTACCGACGAAGCGCGGGACCTGAACCAGTACGAGATCACCATTGAGGACGACGCCAGCGAGATCTGTCTGACATTCGACGAGCAGAACGTGCCGGAGTCTGCCAGACAGCTGCTGGGTTTTCTCAAGCAGCGCGCCCGACCTGGCAAGCTCTGATTACCTCATCCCGGCAGTTGGCGTCAGGAGGTGGTCACCTGCTGGCACAGACCCACACCACGAGGCGGATCCGCCATCATCGCAGCACCATAGAATAATGGCGCTGTGACATCTGAACGACCCTGACTCCTCGCGGTCAATCATTCAGAGCGAATGGTCGACCTGGGCTGCGTAGAAAAACGTGCCGCGAAACAGCCAACAAGGTATCTTTCCCTGCCTCAAGCTCTAACCCCCAGACATCTGCATTCACGGCATTGATGAGCACTGTGCACCCTACCACTGATACACCAGACCTGATCATCTGCGAGCATTGCGATTCGCTGTATGAAGCCCACCCCTTGAAGCCCGGCGAGGCAGCATTCTGTCTGCGTTGCAGGTCGTTGCTCGGTCGTGGGCATCGGCTGAGTATCGAACAATTGCTGGCCCTGACCATCGCGGCTGCGATGTTCTTCATATTTGCCAATATTTTCCCGGTCATCAGCATCAGCATGAAGGGCCTGACCAACGAAGTTACGCTCTGGGAGTCAGTCGAAGCGCTTGCCCAGGGCAGGATTACCATCATCGCGCTGGTCGCCGGCCTGGCAATCATATTCGCTCCGCTGCTGCAGATCACTTTGCTGCTGTGGGTATTGCTGCATGCCAATTCCGGGATCATCGCGCCCGGCTTCAAAGCCTGCATGCGCGCGCTGGAACACCTCAGGCCCTGGAGCATGCTGGAAGTGTGCATGCTGGGCATTCTGGTAGCGATCATCAAACTGGCCGGCATGCTCGACGTGCACCCTGGCGTAGGGCTTTGGGCCATGGCGATGCTAATGGTGCTGATTCTGCTGATCGCCAACAAAAGCATTCGGCGTCTCTGGGATGAACTGGGAGTCCCGGCAGAATGAATGGCATTCCCTTTGCGCACGAACACAAGCTATGTCTGTGTCATACCTGCGGCTATGCCTGCCAGGAAGCAGCTGAACGTTGCCCACGCTGCGATTCACCCGTACATCGACGCAAGCCCAACAGTATCAGCCGTACCTGGGCTTACCTGATTGCCGCACTGATCTTCTATATCCCGGCCAACGTGTTGCCGGTGATGTACACCAGCCTGCTGGGCAACAGCAGCCAGAACACCATCATGAGCGGTGTTATCGAGTTTGTCGAAAGCGGCTCCTGGGACATCGCGGTCCTGATTTTCGTCGCCAGCGTTGTGGTGCCCTGCGTAAAATTTCTGGTCCTGGGGATGCTGTTGATCACCTGCCAGCGTCGCAGTCGCTGGGCCATGCGCGAACGCGCCCGTCTTTATCGTTTTATCGAGCTGATTGGCTACTGGTCGATGCTCGACGTACTGGTTGTGGCCCTCGTGGCATCCCTTGTGCAGTTTCGTGAGCTGAGCACCATCGAGCCCCGGATCGGCATTCTGTTTTTTGGTTTGGTCGTGGTGATGACGATGCTTGCCGCCATGAGTTTCGATCCCCGGCTTATCTGGGATGCAGAGGTTGAAGATGTCTGACAATACCCTCCCCCCGTCTGGTTCAGTGCCGCGTCCTGAAGTCAAACGCCGTCGTTTGCGTGTTTCGCTGATCTGGCTGGTGCCGATCATTGCGGGGCTGATCGGCTTGTCCATGGCATTCCACGACTGGATGAACATCGGTCCGCGAATCACGGTGAGTTTTCTGACTGCAGAAGGTCTGGAAGCCAACAAGACCCAGGTCAAGTACAAGAACGTTGTTATCGGAATGGTGACGGAGATCACCTTGAGCGATGACCGCACCCACATTCTGGCGACCATCGAACTCAATAACACAGCAGAGCCGTTTACCCGCATCGACAGTCAGTTCTGGGTCGTGCGCCCACGCATCGGTGCACATGGCGTGTCCGGGGTGGATACGTTGCTGTCCGGCGCATTCATTGGTGCCGACGCTGGCAGCGCCAAAGACACCAAAGCCGACTTTACCGGCCTGGAGACACCGCCTCCCATCACCTTTGGCGAGAAAGGCAAACGCTTCACGCTGCACACCGACGACCTTGGCTCACTGGATATCGGTTCGCCTATCTACTATCGCCGTATTCAAGTCGGCCAGGTTGTTGCCTACGACCTGTCGAAGGATGGCCGCGGCGTTGACATCCAGATCTTCATCAACTCCCCCAACGATCAGTACATAACCACCGACACCCGCTTCTGGAACGCGAGTGGCGTGGATGTGACAGTTGGCGCTGCGGGCTTGAAGATCAATACCCAGTCACTGACGTCTATCATCTCGGGCGGCATTGCCTTCCGGGAACCCAACTGGAGTCCCGAATCCAAGCTGGCTGACGAAAACACCGACTTCAAGATCTTCGACGACCAGACCACTGCACTGGCGCCACCGGATGGCGAACCGCGTTACATCCGAATGCGCTTCAACCAGTCGCTGCGAGGCCTGACAGTCAACTCTCCGGTGGACTTCCTTGGCGTCAACATTGGTCGCGTAGTTTCGGTGGATCTGGATTACGACCCGGCCACCAAAACGTTCCCGGGTATCGTCGGTGCGGTGATTTATCCGAAACGCCTGGGCGCTGCCGAATCCAAGCTCAAGGAATTGGGTGGCAAAGGTGATGAGGAGGAACAGTCTGCCAGAGTGCTGGCTGCCTTCGTCGGCAATGGTCTGCGGGCGCAGATTCGCAATGGCAACCTGCTGACCGGCCAGTTGTATATTGCAATGGATTTCGACCCCAAGGCACCGAAAGTGGTGTTCAACGCCAAAGCCCGTCCACTGGAAATTCCGACCGTGCCGGGCAGCTTCGACAAGCTGCAGGAGCAGTTGCAGGCGTTTGTCGAAAAACTCAGCAAACTGCCGATAGACGAACTGGCAGGTAACCTCAACGGCAGCCTGAGCGAGCTGCAAAAGACGCTCAAGCAAGTCAACAGCAGCGTCCTTCCGGCCATGCGTGGGACCTTGAAGCAGGCTGAAAAAACTCTCGGCACGGCCAATGACTCCTTCGCCGAAGATTCACCTGCACGTCAACAGCTGGGCCAGGTCATGGACGAAGTACAGCGCACCGCTCGCTCGGTCCGCGTCCTGACCGACTTCCTCAGTCGCCACCCCGAATCGCTGATCCGCGGCCGTACCGGAGACGCAGCCCCGCGCTCGTTCAACGCCCCGTCGTCGTCCCGTGCAATTGATATGGAGCCTAAACAATGACCTTGCGCCTGAAACTGATGGTGTTATCGGCAGCGCTGGGCATGACTGCCTGCACGTCGACCCAGACTCACTACTACACCTTGATTGCGCCAATGAATTCAGCCGAGAAGGCAACTGCGCAGCCCGCGCAGTTTCAGTTCGAGATGTTGCCAGTGATCATGCCGGTTCAGGTGGATCAGCCGCCGTTGGTGGTGCGCCAGGGTGACGGCAGCCTGGCGATTCTCGACACAGAGCGCTGGGGCTCGCCGTTGGGCGATGAATTTCACGACGCGCTGACGCCTCAGCTCGAAAGGCGTTTTGGCGGTCGCGACCTGGCAGGTCTTCCCAAGAACACCGATCAGCCTGTACTTTCGGTCCGTACGGACGTCAGACGCTTCGAATCAGTACCCGGCAATTATGCGCTGATAGATGTGGTCTGGACCCTGGGCCTGCGTGATGCCGGCGCGACGGCCGGCAGCAAACGCCAGAACCTCACTTGCAGCAGCGTTATCCGTGAGCAGGCCGGGGTCGGTATGGAGAACCTGATCATTGCCCATCAGAAGGCGGTTGCGCGACTCGCGGAGAAGATCGCCAGCACCGCTCAAAGCTGGTCTCGGCAACCGTCCTCTTCACGCTGCCTCTGACATCAAACGCAAAATGCCCCGAGGGGCATTTTTTGTTTCAACCCGGGAAAAAAACTTAGAGCACATACGTACAAATTCTGCCTCTTCATTTCCGTCACTACCCCGCAAAGTAGTACGTCACCCCCTTGACCCCCTTCTAAGAAAAACTATCTTTCGAGTGCCACCCAACTCAGGAAGCACTCATTTGAATGGACACTTTCAAAAGCAGCGCGTATTCTTTGGTGGCTTAATACTCTGTTTATTATTTCTTTCCCACCCACTATCGCGGAGACATGCGATACAGGATTTTTATTTTTTTCAGGAGCTGTAGCGAGGCATATGAGATGATAAAAATGGGTTTGCGGCTTAAAAAGGAACGCTTGCGGCTCAAGCTTTCGCAGAGCGCACTGGGTGCCATAGGTGGCGTTGAGATCAATACACAGAGCAACTACGAAAACGGTACTCGCTCACCCAAGGCGGATTACCTGTCACTTATTGCACACGCTGGCGTTGACATCACATACGTCATTACAGGGTTCAGCATGGACCGTGCAAGGCCCGTGGTCAGCGCGCCGCACCCCGCTGTTCATGAGCATTTGAACCACGTCATTACCCGCCTCCACGAAAGCCTGCATGACGTTACCCAGAATCTCTACCACGTGACGCGCGTTGTAGAAGAACTCTCGAACGATCAGCTGGACAAGTCGCAACTGGAAACTATCAAAGCCGATGCGGAAGCGATTACCGTAGCAACGGTGCGCCTCATTTACATGACTTCTGGCGTTAGATGAGCCACCCAATATCCCGTTACAAATATTCATAAATTATTGATCGTGTACTCACCACTGAATTAACTGATTGTGTTGAGCCGACCGAATATATTTATCTCAGGCACTCGATATGCAGGCGTCAATAAACAATCATATTCATATCGCTGCTCACGCCATTCAATTGGCCATCCATCCGGAATAGAGTTTTTACTCAAGTTGTACTTTCAGCCGAATCTGTAAGTATTGCGCCCTTTGCGTTTGGCTTCATACATGGCGGCGTCTGCGCGTTTGAGCAGATGTTCAGAGGACTCGGCCTGCGCCTGCGAACCCAGTGCGATGCCAATGCTGACGCCAATGCGAACCGTCGCGGCAGGCAGTTTGAAAGGCTGGCTGAGCGAGGCACAGATATCAGCCGCTATCCGGGCACAGGTTTCTTCCGATTGCATGCCAGCAATTACCGCGACGAACTCGTCACCCGCCAGCCGACTGACGAAATCCTGCTGCCGCAGCGTATGGGTCAACCTTGCCGCCACTTGCTTGAGCAGGTCGTCACCGGCGTCATGGCCATGTTGATCATTAACCGTTTTGAAACCATCAAGGTCCATGAACAACACAGCTATCGTATCGGGCGTCGCGTCTGCAGGCTGGATGTCTCTCTGCAGCAGTTCGAGCAGCGAGCGTCTGTTGGGAAGACCTGTCAGCGTGTCGAGCATGGCCTTGTCTTGCAAGGCGCGTTCGACGTGACGGGCTTCAGTCACGTCCTGTGACATCACAAAGAACCCGACGACCTTGCCTTCACGAATGTCAGGAATATAAGTCGCACGCCACAGGCGACCCTGGTCCGGGTTGTAGCAGACATCGTCGCATTGGGAGCGCTCGCCATTGAGTGCCCGGGTGAAACAGGGCTCCAGATGAGCGAACAGGTCGGGCCGTAACGTCTCGCGGATGCTCTTGCCTTTCAGGTACTCGGGCGTAACGCCAAAGATCTGCGTGTAAACCGCGTTATTGAACAGGTAACGAAGGTTGAGGTCGACCTGGGCGATCAGTATCGGAAGGTTGTCAGCAATAATCTGCAGGGTTTCCCGGCTCTGGTGCAACTCTTGGGTCCTTTGCGTAACGCGCCGCTCAAGCTCCTCTTGATGGCTGAGCAAAATACCCTCGGTGCGTTTGCGAAGGGTGATGTCCAGAACCACTGCAATAAAGTGCAGAGGCTGTCCTTCGTTGTCCCGGAGCAGCGAAACACAGAGCTCCACCCACATGAGAGATCCATCATGGCGCCAGTAGCGCTTTTCCAGAATACCGCTGTCGCGCCGGTTATCGACAAGCTCGGCGGTCAGCAACAGGAAGGTGTCCATGTCTGCCGGATGGGTGACGTCGGCGACAGTTTTAGCCAGCAGCTCCTGCTCGGTGAAACCGGTGATCTCGCACAGTTTGGCGTTGACCTCCATGAAGCGCCCGGTCAGGTCGATGATAGCGTTGCCCGTTGGCGTCTGTCGGAACACGGTCGCGAACCGCGCCTCGCTCAAGGTACGTGCCTGTCGTTCGACGCTAAAGACATCACGCCCCTGCAAGAAGGTTGCCCTTTGCAGCAATTCACGCTCCACGATGCCGGCGAGGTCTTTCAACGTGCCTATGGCATCGGCGCTGAGCGTCCTCGGGACGGTATCAATGGCGCACAACGTGCCAAGAGCCAGACCCTCCGAAGAACTCAACGGTACGCCTGCATAGAAACGAATCCCGGGGCTACCCAGCACCAGTGGGCTGTCACAAAAGCGCGGGTCCTCTTTTGCATCCTCAACGATCAACAGGTCCGGAACGTGAAGAGCGTGCGCACAGAACGCCAGATCCCTGGAAGTTTCACTGGCATCCAGGCCGACATTGGACTTGAACCACTGACGATCCGCGTCAATCAGTGACACCAGAGCGATCGGCACGCCGAGTAATTGCGATACCACACGTGTGATGCGGTCGAAGACAGCTTCGGGCGCGGTGTCCAGCACTTTCAGGTTGTGCAGCAAACGCAGACGCGCTTCTTCGTTCTCGGGCTTGACAGGTTTCAACATGGGGACATCTCGGTTCCCGGCGTGGAGGTTTGATTCGACGGTACAGTGTTTCTGAATGTCTCTGCAGGGTAGCCCACACTACGCAATATTTCTCTCGCGACACTTGGCCCGACAGCCCATTGTCACTCAGACCTCTCCGCATTTTTGCAGGGCGCGATCCGTTTTTTGGGCCCGCCCAGAAAAACAAAGTTCAAGCCGATAGACGTCGGGCAAGTCAACTATCCAGTAACGGTCCGGGCTTGGCAGGAAATGCCTTCACGCTGAGCTTTTTCGGTCACCATCCCGATGAAAGCCGACACTGCCAGCGGCAGATGCTGGCGACTGGGGTACAGCACATGCACGCCATGACTGCGCCGCTGGAATTGCGGCAGCACAGGCACCAGGAGCCCCTGCTCAACGTCAGCCTCGATGAGACGCGCGGGCAGCAGCGTGATGCCAAGACCTGCAAGAGCGGCCTTGCGGATGGCCTGCGCAACGTTGGCGTTGAAGCGGCTGGGAAGCTGCACTTCATGCTCAACGCCATCAGGCCCTGACAGTCGCCATCCGGTAAGGCCACTGGGGTGCCCCACGCTCACACAGAAATGGCCCTTCATGTCGTTGAGCGATTTGGGTACACCGTGGGTTGCCAAATAGCCAGGGCTGGCGACCATACCCTCGGTACTGGGCTCGATAAGTTGCCGCCCGACGTAGCCGGAATCCTGCAGTGGTCCGCCCCTGAAGGCAATGTCCAGGCGATCGGCAATCAGGTCGGCCTGCGCGTCACTGAGCACGAAGTCCAATTGCACTTTGGGATAGGCAGCCAGAAAGTCTGCGACCCACTCCATGGGGAAAAAGCTGAAAAAGTCCGCCATGGCAGCAACTCGTAGACGGCCGCTGGGCTCGCCGCTGCCTGAGACAACCTGTTGTCCGGCATCAATCAAGCCATCCACCGCGCTCACGCAGCGTTCAAAGAACGCCTCACCAGGCTGGGTCAATACCAGCTTGCGCGTGGAACGCTGCAACAATCGCGTACCCAGTTGCTGCTCAAGCTGCTTGACGCGACGGCTGACCGTATTGGACGGCATGCCCAATCGCCTGGCGGCATGCGCAAAGCTTCCTTCGCGCACCACCTGCACGAACAACGCCACATCATTAAGATCAATCACTCAGGCACATTCCTGTCTTTTATGGACGAGTTCATTCCAACTATACCAACTAATAAACCAATCGAGAGGCGCATATGCTTCGGACACAGGCATCAACTTCCAGAGAACAGCACCATGAACAGCACCCTCGCAACTCCGCTACGCACGCAAGCCCGCACCATTATTCACCGCACCCGTGGTAACAGCCATGGACCGATCACCCGCCTGATGAGCCCTGGCGATCTGGGCCAGCGATTGAAACCTTTCGTATTTCTCGACCTTGTGAACTTGCAGCCAAAGCCGGGTCAACTGGAGTTCGGCATGCACCCGCACTCAGGGATCGCAACACTGACGTATCTGATCGAAGGCCAGACAACTTACGAAGACACCACGGGGAAATCTGGCGTGTTGCCAGCCGGTGGCGTGGAATGGATGAGCGCTGGCAACGGCGTGTGGCATGACGGCGGACCGGTCGATGGCTCGCCCATAAAAGGCTTCCAGCTCTGGGTCGCGCTGCCGCCTTCGCAGGAAAATGCCCCGCCGTACAGCGTCTATCTGGAGCCGTTACAGATCCCTGAAGAAGGTCCAGCCACGGTATTGCTGGGGCGTTACGGCGCGGCCGAGAGCAGCATTCCCGCGCCGAATGGCATGAACTACCTGGCGGTACGGTTGAAGGATGGCGAACGCTGGCGCTACACCCCACCTGCCGGTCATACCGTAGGCTGGGTAGCTGTCAATGAGGGCCAGGTTGAGGCAGGCGGGCTGGTCACCACGGGCGAACTGGCGGTGTTCGAGGAGTCGGATCGCTCCATCGACTTTTTGGCAAAAGGCGCTACCTCATTCGTCCTGGGCTCGGCCGTCAAACACCCTCATGACCTGGTCATGGGTTACTACTCGGTCCACACCAGCAAGCAAGCGCTGGCCAAGGGCGAACAGGAAATCCAGCGCATCGCTGCCGGGCTGCGACAGGAAGGCCGTCTGCGCTGAGGCATTCGACGCTGTCGCGGCGTCACGACCTGCCTGACCGGGGTTGCCAGTAGCCAACTGCCAACTGCATGAAAGACGGTGCGCCCGCTTCGGGCGCAACCCATATCAGTTCATGGCTGGCATCGCACCCAGCGAGTGACGTTGAGGGGCGGCCATGGCGAACAGTTCGTCCACCCGCTTCACTTCCGCCGGGCTGGGTTTGATCACGATGGCGCACGTCACAAAAATACCGGCATTGAATATCAGACCGATGATGCCGCTGGTCAACGATCCCAACGCCGGGATGTCGTCCGGATACATCGTGGTCAGCACAATGGCGATCAGGATACCGACCAGCATCCCTGCAATCGCCCCTTGCTTGTTGCCACGGCGACTGAAAATGCCGAAAAACAGCGGTACCGCCAGCTGAATGATGCCTTGATAGGAAATCTGCGCCAGCAGTTGCAGGCGGGCGTAATCGAAGGTCAGGTAGGCCAATAGAGAGGCTGCGGCAATGAATATCACCATGCCGACCTTGGCCAGCACCGTCTTCTGACGATCGCTGCGTGGCGTGTTCCAGGTCGCAAGGTCATTGGCGAACTGCGTGCCACAGACCTGAACACAACCGTCGACGTGACCGATACTGGCCGCCAGCACGATCACGATGGCCAGCGCCAGCAACCAGGGCCCGCCGATATCAAACAACGACAGAAACCAGCCATGCTGTGGATGCGCGGCGACGTTAGGGTCCTGGCTGATCGCCGCCGCGAACAGCATCAGAATTCCGTAAAACCCGCCTACCAACAGAATGGTCAGCAATGTGCCCTTCTTGACCGAGCGCACGCCGCTGGCGGTGTAGATGCGCTGGAAACTCATCGGCCAGCACATGGAGCCGATAACGCCGGTAAAGATCAGGCTGAACATGTACATCGGCCCGTAAGTACTGCCCGCGCCGCCAGGAATCACCAGCATGCTGCCCGGCAACTGCGACAGGTTGGAAAACGCGGCCTGATCACCGAACAACAGGAAGATGCAGAGCGCCGCACACAGCACATAGGCGATCAAGCCCTGATACATATCGGTCATGATCAGTCCGCGCATGCCCATGCTCACCGTCCAGTATTGACGGATCAGCACAACGGCGACGCCGACGAACAGGCAGGTGGTTACACCCCAGCGACCAAAGCTGGCGAACTGGAACAGGGTTGCCAGCGCCTGAATGCCCATGACGACCCATGGGAACACCGAGATGATGCCAATGATCGAGGCAATCCGTTTGACAGCAGGGCTATTGAAACGCATGCCCAGCAAGTCAGGCTGGGTGGTCAGGTTGAAGCGTTGGCCCCAGGTCCAGGCACGGTTGGCCATCAGGTACATCGCCGTCACGCCCAGCGTGGCGTAAACCATGCCGTAAAACCCCAATGCGCCGCCAACGGATAAAGCAAAGAATGCGGTGAAGGTCGCGCCAGGCCACCACGAATTGGTGTAACACATGGCGATGAACCAGGGGCCGTATGAACGACCACCCACCGCGTAGTCGGTAAAGCTTTCACTTCTACGGTTTGTTGCGTACAGCACGCCGATCATGCCGGCCAGAAACACACCGATCAGACCGAACGTGATGTACAGGTCGGAGCCCACCAGAGTACCGATCATTGCGCACCCCCTTCTTCAGGAATCTCACCCAGCGCGGACTCGACCACATACAGCACCCACAACCCCAGGCCCATGAGCACCGAGATCAGAATCCAGTAAAAGATCGGCAGCGGAATACCCAGAACGATCAACGTACTGCCGCTCACCTGAAGGTAGAACGGCGGGAACAGCGCCATCATCAGCAACGCAAAGAAGTACAGGCCAAAAACCAGGCTTTTCAGGCGCCCGGTGGGTGTGATCGACGCAATGGTATTCATGGGGTGCTCCTTGAATTCAGGGTCTGGCAAAAGGGGGCCGGATAAAACTCAAGCAGTGAAAGGAACATGCGGTTGCCCGCTATTTTCTTGTTGTGTGGTGCCAGGTCGGACCGTGTCCGAGCCTCTGCAAAAGGAACTCAGGCCTGACGCAGCCAGGTTTCCCAGTGCGAGTCATTGATGATGCTGCGCGCCCGCATGTGCTTCCAGGCGCCGTACTTGTAGAAGTCGAAATCCAGATGTGAGACGGCATGCTGGACCATGGCCCAGGTCGACCACTTGAGATCAGCCAGTGCCTTGTTCAGTTTGATTCGCGCGACGGTCTGAGCGGTAACCTGACCGAAATAGTCTTCGATCAACGCCAGCTCCATGTCGTCGGTGAAGAACATTTCGCCGAACCACAACGCAAGCTCGTAGTGCCGGTCGTTGTTGGAGGCGTACTCGAAATCCACCAGGCGAACGTCGCGCTGCGCATTGAGCATGAAGTTGCCTGCCAGGGTGTCATTCATGCACGGCGCCAGATCGATACCCGAAGCCTGTAACGCGTCCCTTGCCCGCTGATACTGCAGGCATAACCAACTATCGTCCTGGGGCTTCAAGCCCTTGAGTTCGGCGACCTGACGCTGGTGCTCGGCGATCATGTCGAACACCGTCTTGGTCTGGTTCAGCAACGGCTGATCATTGAACGCCTTGAGCCCACGCAAGGCGCTGTGGCGTATGTCACGTTGCAGAAAATCGTGATTGGACGAGGCTCGCCAGCCCTCCATGAACTCGAAAACCTCAACACCCAAGGGTTCGAGAAAGGCGAATACCGGAGCACCATAACCGGTCTGTGCAGCCTTGACGCTGGCTTCGTGAGCGGTCCGCCGGTCTATGAACATCTCGGTGCCGGCACCCGGCACCTTGAAAAAGTACGCGGTATCAGCACCCTCCACTTCGACTCGCCAGTTGGTATTGGAGATGCCGCCACTCACGGGTTCATAGCCAATACGAAGCCCTCGCCAATGTTCGATGCTGGTGACAGCGGCCTCAAGCTGCTGCTCTTGCGCGGTGACGGATTGCCCGAGTGTTTTCATGCCCTTCCCCTCTCAACCTGCCGCAGCCAGCTTTCCAGTCGCGGGTCCTGAACGCTCTGTCGACAGCGCAACAACGTCCACTGTCCCACCTTGGAAAACTCCAATTGCCGGGGCGATGTCGTTCCCGTCCACAGGCCCCACAACGTCCAGTACCAGTCATCAATCAACGCGTACAGACGGCATACGGCGTAGTCTTCTTCCCGGCACTCGCCCGCCCAGGCCGCAATCCCTTCGCGCCATTGCCCTTCAAAGGAAAAAAGCTCGTTAAGGGTTACCGCCACGTCATACCAGGGGTCCATGCAGCCGCCATGGTCAAAGTCGATCAAGCGCAGATCGCCATCGGCCGAGACCATCACGTTGCTGGCCGCGCCATCGCCATGCACCGGGACCTGATGCACCGAACGCGGCTGCAATGCCTGCCACGCCATCTCTACACAGCGCTCGATCCAGAGATGTTCGGCAGGCAGCGCAACGTTATCGCGCAGGCACAGTTCACGCAGGTGATGAATATCGCGCAAGGGCGAGCGGGCAAAATCAGGGACCGGCCCGGCGTGGACTTGCCGCTTGAGCGCCCACAACGCCTCTAGGCCAGAGGGCGCCAGCAGATCGTCAAGGTGCGCGCTGCGCCACTGAGCGGCCGGCAGCGCATCGAAAATCAGCACGCGATTGCTGCGATCGACATGACGCACATGCGGCGCGGCGTCCGACTGGCCAGCGCATTCACTGGCGCAAGCAGCACGCTCGAAGTCCACCACCTCCAGCATGTCGACGTGCAGTACCTTGGCGTACCAACTGCCCTCATTGCCGGTCACGTGAAAACCTGCCCATTCGGTCGCCAGCCTCGATGGCGACGCAATGCCTGCGGCGCCCTCTTCAATCTTGAGATCGACTCCAAGCCCGGCGGCACTCAACGAGTCCAGCAGACGTGCAATCGCGTTTTCCGAATGCGGCATGGTCAACCCTCAGCGAAAGGAATCAGGTGAGGTGCAGGCCCGATACAACAGCGCCGTCAACATGCGCAAGCCGTTGCGCATGTCCTGATCGCTGGTGTACTCGGCCTCGTTATGGGAGATGCCATTGCTGCTGGGGATGAACAACAGACACACCGGGTAATGGCCGTTCATGCTGATGGCATCATGACCCGCCACCGTTTCACTGTCGGCAAGCGGCAACCCCAGCTCCTTGCCGACACGATGGGCCAGTTCGGCAAAACCTTGATGCAGGCTGGAGGGCGGTCGCAACACGCTGCTTTCCACCTCGAAACCGGTCATGGTTCGGTCGGCAATGGCACGCAGTGTGGCATCCAGCCGTTCACCCGCTTCTTGCAGCAGGCCCACATCGCGAGCCCGGTATTCAATCAGCAGTGAAACCCTGGCAGGTACGACGTTCGGCGAGTTGGGGTAGATTTCCAGTCGCCCCACCGAGCTGTGCATCTGCAAACCATGCTGATCAGCCTCAGCGCGCACCGCCGTGATAGCGTGAGCAGCGGCCAGCAACGCATCCCGGCGCGCGGCCATGGGCGTAGGTCCGGTGTGGTTCTGCTCACCATCGAACCGGACCCGCCGCTTCAGTGCCGCCCAGGTCTCCCTCACCACCCCGATTGCCAGTTGCCTGCTCTCCAGACCGATGCTCTGCTCGACGTGGATCTCCACGTACCCTGCAATGTTCAGATCGACACGGCCTTCGCCCAGGTAACCGATAGCCTGCAGAGCATCCTTTAGCCGAATACCATTGCTGTCACGGCTTTCCCAGGCGTTGTCCAGGCTCAGCGAGCCAGTGAATACGCCGCTGCCGATCAGGCTCGGTTGAAAACGGGCACCTTCCTCGTTTGTCCAGTTGACCACCGCCAGGTTGCAGGCCGGCGTTTCACCGCGAGCGCGCAGTTGCCGTGCAAGGCTTGCTACCGAGACTGCACCGGCGAGCACACCGTAAACCCCATCGAAACGACCGGCGCTGGGCTGGCTGTCCAGGTGCGAGCCACATAGCAGATAAGGCGCCGCCGGATCGAACGTGATCAGACCGAACATATTGCCGACCGCATCGACGTGCACATCGAAGCCGTGGTCCGTCAGCCAGTCACGAAACAGGTCACGTACCTGTCCGTCTTCAGCAGACGCTGCCAGACGATGCAAACCGCCGGCAGGCGTTGCACCGATGGTTGAACTGCGCCGAAAAAGCGTCTCGAACTCAGCGACATCATCAGCGCTCGGCTCGATCAATTCAGGGGTGAAGGATGTCGACATGGCTTTTCTCCAGGCGGCTCGCAAACTCGTCGGATAACGGTCGATTGGTGACCAGATGGGTAATCGCGCTGAACGGCAACGTATTGATGAACGTGCGGTGGCCAAACTTGCCATCGTCAGCCAGGATCACGCTGCGCACGCAGTGGCGCACCAGGGTCCGGCGCAGCATGGCTTCAGGCTCCTGATAATCCATCAGCCCCAGTTCCACATCGATGCCGCCGATACCCATGAAGGCGACGTCATAATGAAACTGCCGAACGAACTCCAGCGTGTGCGGACCTATCAGTGCATTGTCGGTACGCCGGACATCACCGGGCGCAACCAGCACCTGGTTCTCGCTCTGGTGCGATATCAACTGCGCGATATCGAGGGAATTGGTGATGATCTTCAACTGACTGAAAGACGTCAGCTGTTGCGCCAATGCCAGTGTGGAAGTGCCTGTATCGAGAAAGATCGCCATGCCTTCGGTGACCAGTTGCGCCGCCACAGAGGCAATACTCGCCTTGGCACGCGGCTTGAGCCGACTGCGCTCCTGCAACGGTAATTCTTCATTGGCTCTGGGCAGAATCGCGCCGCCATGAATTCGCCTCAGCCGCCCTTCTTCCTCCAGGTGCTTGAAGTCGCGGCGGATGGTTTCTTCGGAGACGAACAGCAGTTGTGCCAGCTCCGATGCCTTGACGCGCTGCTGCTGCGTCAGCAGGCGCATGATTTCATCCAGACGAGGTTGATTGAGTGTAGGGGTAACCGTGCGCTGCAAAGTGAAGCCTCCAGAGTGCCGATCCGTCGACGGCTGTTCGCCAGACAAAAGCAGCGTGTTCATTGCGCCAACATCGGTGGCAGGTGGTGATCCCACGGAGCGATGGCTTCGAATGCCGCGCAGAATTGCAGCACTTGGGCGTCGGCGAACCGAGGCCCTACCACCTGCAGGCCGACAGGCAGTCCATTCGGGCTCCAACCGCACGGCAGACTGGCCGCAGGGTTTCCGGCGATATTGAAAGGGTAGGTAAAAGGCGTCCAGCGTGCCCAGGGCACCGCGCCGTCTTGCCCGACATACCCTTTGGGGGCTACGTCGTCGGCAGCAAACGGCAAGATTGGCAACGTGGGCATCACCAGCAAATCGTAATCGTCAAAGACGCGATGGACCTTATTGGCAAACGCGGCTCGCTGCTGAAGGGCTTGCAGGTAATCACCCAAATCGTAATCGGCAGAACGCCTGATCAGTTCCGCAAAACCGGGATCGAGTTGGTCCATCTGCTGCGCCAGAGCCTTGCCATACGCGATGCCACGCCCAGCCACCCACAGAGTTTCGAACGTTGGCAACGGGTCGCGCCAGTCGAGCGTCAGTCTGTCGACGTCGACTGGCAAGGTATTGGCCATGCGTTCAACAGCAGCCTCCACCAAGGTCGCGATAACGGGATCGACGGGGGTTTCAAACAGCGTCGCACAGTAGCCGACGCGCAATCGGCTCAACGGCCGGTCGCAGCGCGCCAGAAAAGATTCGTCAGGCGCGGGCAAAGCCTGATGATCGAGCGGATCAGGCCCCGAGAGAATGTCGAACAGCAAGGCACTGTCGCGCACCGTGCGGGTGATCGGTCCGGCATGGCTGAGCGATTCAGTCGCTGACCATGGCCAGGTAGGGATCCGGCCCAGAGAGCCCTTGAGCGCGAACAAGCCACAGAACGCCCCGGGAATTCGCACTGAACCGCCGCCGTCGGAGCCCAGCGTAGCCGGAACCATGCGCGCCGCCACGGCAATCGCAGATCCCGAACTGGAGCCCCCGCTGGTGCGTGCAGGGTCCCATGGGTTACGCCCGTTGCCGAAGACTCGCGAGGTACTGGCACCGGTCCAGCCAAACTCGGTGGTCGCGGTTTTACCCAGAATGATCGCCCCGGCGTCTTTAAGGCGACGGATGATCGGGGCATCCTGCGTGGGCACATTGTCCAGACCGGTCAGCGACCCTCGCGTGGTGCGCAGACCGGCCGTTGAAAACAGGTCCTTGATGCCAAACGGCACACCATGCAAAGGCCCGCGCCACTCCCCACGCTGCGCTTCGTCGGTCAGAATCCGCGCCTGATCGAGCGCCGCATCGGCATACACATCACCAAAGGCGTTCAATGTGGGATTGTGGAGTTCAATCGCCGAAAGGCAGCTTTCCACCAGGTGCGCAGGAGTCAGGCTACCGTCGCGCAGGTAGGCAGCAGCCTCCGTCACCGAGGGCATAGAGAACCTTTCTGACTCAATCAAATTCGATACTCCAGCAAGATTCAGCGTTTGAACCGGATGTCAGCGCATTACATTCAGCAACAACTGACGCGTCAAGTGGGTTTTGTTGGATATTTTGGATTTGTGGCTTTTAATTTTGTAACGGCACTGATGCAGGGCTTAAAACGGCGTAAAAAACACACACTGCTCAGTTCCGGTGCGTTGCAAACCAGCGTATTCGTGACCACGGCACAGGTTTCAAGAGGCTTGTGGCGCGTTGATCACCCCCCAAACGGGATAACCAGCGGGAGTCATGACCTATTTCGGACATGAGCTGAAACGATTTTTCCAGAACAGGGAACTCACACCGCACAGACACCCCTAAGCCTCACATCTGTACCGGCGCAACGCCGGTCCCACGTGAAGGATTTGGTTTTCATGTCTTCAGGCATCACTTCAACGGCGGCTGATCTGGGCCGTCAACACGCATCACCAGGTCGACTGGTTTTCATCTCAGTGCTGGTGGCAACCATGGGCGCCCTCGCCTTCGGTTATGACACGGGCATCATCGCGGGTGCATTGCCCTTCATGACATTGCCTGCCGATCAGGGCGGGCTGGGGCTGAATGCGTTCAGTGAAGGCCTCGTCACCGCATCATTGATTGTGGGTGCGGCGTTTGGATCGCTCGCCAGCGGCTATATCTCTGATCGCTTTGGGCGACGCCTGACCCTGCGTATCCTGTCGTTGCTGTTTATCGTGGGTGCGCTGGGCACCGCCACAGCCCCGTCCATTTCATTCATGATCGCTGCGCGCTTTCTGCTGGGCATCGCGGTGGGCGGCGGGTCGGCGACCGTGCCTGTGTTCATTGCCGAAATTGCGGGCCCCTCACGTCGTGCCAGGCTGGTCAGCCGCAACGAACTGATGATTGTCAGCGGCCAGTTGCTGGCTTATGTGCTGAGCGCCGTGCTTGCCGCGCTGCTGCACACACCGGGCATCTGGCGTTACATGCTGGCCATCGCCATGGTGCCGGGCGTCTTGCTGCTGGTCGGGACCTTCTTTGTACCCGCGTCGCCACGCTGGCTGGCCTCCAAAGGCCGCTTCGACGAAGCTCAGGAAGTGCTTGAGCAATTGCGTGACGACAAGGCCGACGCCAAGCGTGAAGTCGACGAGATGAAAGCGCAGGACCAGCAGGCGCGCAAGCGTCCTCCCATCAAGGAATTACTGCGTCAGAGCTGGATCATCAAGCTGCTGTTGATCGGCATCGGGCTGGGCTTTACAGCACAGTTCACGGGCGTCAACGCCTTCATGTATTACACCCCCATCATTCTCAAGAACACCGGCATGGGCACCAATGCAGCGCTGACTGCCACCATCGGCAATGGCGTGGTGTCGGTCATTGCGACCCTGTTGGGCATTTGGGCAATCGGTCGGTACGGCCGCCGGCACTTGCTGATGACAGGCCTGGTCATGGTCATTCTGATGCAGGCAGCGCTGGGTTGCGTATTGCAATTCATGCCGCAAAACCTGATGCAAAGCTATGCCGCCCTCGCCTGCATCCTGGTGTTTCTGCTGTTCATGCAGATGTGCATTTCGCCGGTCTACTGGTTGCTGATGTCGGAGCTGTTCCCGATGCAGGTCCGTGGACTGCTGACCGGTACTGCGGTGTCGATGCAGTGGCTGTTCAATGCTTCGGTGGCATTCGCTTTCCCTATCGCTGTCGACACGATCGGTAACCCGACCTTCTTTGTGTTTGCAGCCATTAACGTCGGCTCGTTGCTGTTCGTGTTCTTCTGCCTGCCGGAAACCAAAGGCAAGTCGCTCGAACAGATCGAAAAACACATGAAAAGGGAGCTGTGATACTGCGGTTCAGCAGGACGCGCTGTTTCAAATAAAGCCCATCGTGCTGAATCAAGCGAGGCGCATCAGCGGTTCATCACCCGCGAGATGATCGCCTGATGCAGCCAGCGTGGCGTAGCCCACATGAACGCCACATTGACCTTGTTCAAAAAGCCCGGCACCACGCTGATCCGTCCGGCCTCAAGCGCTTTGATGCCGGTGCGCACAACGGGCGACGGCTGCATCATCAGCAGCTTCAAGCCCGCCGTGAGCGTCTGCCTGGCAGCTGTTGCAAACCCGGTGTCGGTCATGCCTGGGCACAGTGTGGTCACGGTCACGCCATGGACCTTGAACTCCCGGTGCAAGGCTTCACCCAGACGCAATACATAGGCCTTGGCCGCCGAGTACACCGCGAAATTTTCCACGCCCTGATAAGCCAGCATGCTGGCAACCTGGAGCATTCTGCCTCGCTTGCGCTGTTTCATGTCCTGCCCGAACAGATAGGTCATGGCGGTCAGGCTTGCGATATCCAGCTGGATCATCGCTAGTGCATCGTCCAGTCGACAGTCCAGAAACGCGCCTTGCAGTCCATGGCCGGCGTTATTGATCAGAATATCGATTGCGATACCACGACGCGCAAGATCAGCATGAAGTGCGATAACTGCGTTGTTGTCCGACAGGTCGACGTTTTCGATGACCACTTCTATGCCGTACTGTTTTTGCAGCGCAGCGGCCAACACCTGGAGACGCTCCAATCGGCGGGCAACCAGCACTAGCGGATGCCCCATCTGCGCGTACTGCTTTGCAAACTCTTCACCAAAGCCACTGGAGGCACCCGTGATAAGAACCCATTTATCGTTTTGTTTACTCACTGGAATGCACCCTGGTTCACGCAATCGAATCACAAAGAAAACTGAGCGCTGACTCTGCACGCTCATTGAGCGCTTCGATGCCAGCCTTTCACGTGCTGCGGTTCAACGAACAGCACCAACCTGTCGAGCCAATGCTCATCCGACGGTCACCAACGTTCGGCCCGCCTGCCTTTTTGCCCCATACTCGGCGCTGGACTGCCTGTGGCACGCAGGCTACTATCAAAACAGTACTTAGTCGATATCGAAACGATATGAACGAGAAATTATTTTCAGACTGTCATTGCCCGATCGAGCGCACCCTTCAATCGGTGGGCGACTCGTGGAGCGTTCTGATCCTGCGGGATGCGCACGCTGGCGTCCGTCGTTTTGACGCGTTCAGAAAGAGCCTGGGCATTGCGCCGACGATGCTCACCAAGCGCCTGGCCACGCTCACAGAGGCAGGATTGCTGGCGAAACAGCGTTACTCCGAGCGTCCGCCGCGCGACGAATATGTGCTCACAGAAGCCGGCAGGGATTTTCTGCCCGTGCTGTTCATGCTTGGCGGCTGGGGACTCAAACATCGGGCTGGCGGCAAGGTTGCGCGCTTTTTCGACGCGCAAAACGGCACCGAAATCGATGCAGTGGCGATCGACAAGGTCACGGGAAGCCCGATCGGGTCGCGTGAAATCCGTCTCGTCATGCCCGACTGAACAGGCAAGCGGCGGTATCGACAGTCTTGGTGGATGCGAATAAAGGCAACTGATTGTCGGTAGTGACTATGGAACGTCAACGCCCAGCCGTGATGCCTCTTTGCCAATATCTACCATACGCCCGAATTTGAATGGCACGGGGGTCGACAACAACAGTTTGCCTACGTCGTCCGGGTTGTCTGACGGTATCAACAGCACTTTCAGGCTGAGCGGATCGATCACGCCCCCATTTTACTGAACGCGGTATGTGGCACTACCGTACGACACGAACTCCACACCTTTGCTTGAGCTCAGCCTTTGACGGATTACCTCGACCAGCTAAAAACCCTGATAGCTTGCGACCGTGAGCGAATGCGTATTCTTCGACTGGTCAGGGAGGTCAATCTCCCGGATTGCTGGGTTGCGGCCGGGTTTGTCCGCAGTCTGGTATGGGATCGAAAGCACGCCCGGACTCACTCACCGCTGCCGCCCGACATCGACGTTATCTGGTTCGATAAGTCCCGAGCTTCACCAGAGATTGATGCCAGGATAGAAACGCGTTTACAGCAACTGGACCCGACTTTGAACTGGTCGGTAAAGAACCAGGCACGCATGCATGTTCGCAATTCAGATCAGCTCTATACCTCGGCGGTTGATGCGATGAGGTCCTGGCCAGAAACCGCAACTGCTGTCGCTGCCAGACTGTCCATTGACGACATCCTGGAGGTGGTGGCGCCTTTGGGAACCGATGATCTTTTTAATCTCATCGTCCGCCCAACCCCACGATTCGAAAAAGAAAAAAGATTGATCTACCTGAGACGCCTGAGCGAGAAAAACTGGCAGGCGACATGGCCAAGGCTGAATATCGTTTTGGTATAACCCGATGCACAACTGGCCGCCGTGAAACTGTCTGCCCAGTGATCAGCGGAATCGAACTGACTCCTCAGGCCGTCCAGTCGCTCATGCTGAAACTCAGAATAGGCATGCACACCCGAAATGCTGACGGAAGCTTGCGCAGGATTCCCTTGGTGAAACCTGTCAAAAATCAGCGCAGCTCGACCTTGGTACTGCAGTTGCCAGCACGCAAGTGCCACCATAGGCGCTTCGATAACAGCAAATTACAATGCGGCACTCGATGACCATTCATATCAAGGACCCGACATGATTCGACCCTCGTTCTCCAGCGCATGGGCGGCCTCTCAAAAGATCTACAACACGCTCAATCCGTCTGAAAAAGTCGCAACGGTCATTGGCGGAAATGTCGCACTGAACATCAACAGTAGCGACCCGGATGTGAGATGGGTCAACACGTGCGCGGTTCGTATGAGCTACATCCTTAATTACTCTGGATCGCTTATACCGCGCGTGGTCGGACAAACTGTGTCAGGTGCTGACAAGCGTTGGTATTTCTATCGCGTCAAGAATCTGATCGCCTACCTGGAGCAACAGTGGGGTCGCGCGGAAATCGTGAATTACCCGGCTGCTGATGGTGGCCCTCTGGCTGGCAAGAAAGGGCTCGTCTTGTTTGAGGTGTCTGGCTGGTCGGACGCCGCAGGGCACGCGACGTTATTCGATGGAAATGTCTGTTATGACCATTGTTACTTCAATGAGCCGGGCGCGAACTACAAGACCGATCGTGCCAACTTCTGGAGTTTGCCCTGATGAATTACACAGCAACGATACTGTTCGCGGCGTGCGCCGCCATGCCGATGAGCAGTTGGGCCAAGGATGACGCGTCGACTTCACCGCAAGCCGGCGATCGCACGTACGCGCAGAACTATAAGGATATGGTACTCGCAGGCTGCATCGCGACTGCCTACAAAAGCGAGCCCGACGCGGCAAAGGACGCTGGAAGCAGCGCCAGCGCGCTGATGGACTGGACTTCGTTCGATCTCGAAGAGGCACCACTGGCAGGCAAGCCTCTGATCGACAAGTTTCTGGCCCGCGACTACCATAATCCGCTGGTTGAATCAGAGCGAAAGGGTGTGCGATTTGAGATGCTCAAGTGCCTGGACCTTTACCACAGCCAGGAGCTGGACAGTCAGGTCAAGCAGTTGGTCATTGACCCGGAGCACACTTACCGCCAGGACAATCCGCCACGTGTGAAAAAGGACTGATCCTGCCTCTGGCGCTCAAGGATGTTTTGACCGCCTGGCGCTCACAATCCTTATAGCCAGCAAGGTACCTGCCAGCGTCACGCCCATGCCAAGCGCCTCATGCAGCATGGGCAAGCGCTTCTCGAACATAAGGCTCATGGCCGTCGCAAAAAGCGGTTCCAGCGCAATGAGCTGTCCGGATAACACCATGGGAAGTACGCGGGCGGCGGCATTCCATGCCCATGCGCCAACGACCGATGACAGTAACGCGATAACGATCGCCCACACATACACGCCTGGTGCGTCATAAACCGCCAGAATGTTCGCAGGTGCGCTGAAAAGTCCAGATACGCACCCGACGGTGAACATCAATGTCATGCCCAGCGCACTTCCAATCATCATGAGTGCTGTCCAGACACCCATTGAACGGTGAGGCAGTTTGCCGATCCAGCGCTGGTTGGAAACGCTGAAGATCAACCATAACGCAACCGCTCCTGCCGCAAAAACGCCCCCGGCGATCAGGTTATCCGCGTCCCCAGCCATCTTTTTGCCTGCGCCGACATTGATCAGCAGCAATCCTGATAACAGCACCAGTAACGGCACTGCCAGTACTCTCCATCTGACACTTTTCGTTTTCGCGTTGCCCAGCATGGCCAGCAAAACAGGTACGGTCGCTATCAAGGCGGGAGTCAGGACCGGGCCGCTCAGCGCAACCCCGTAAGCGATGCAAATGGCGTAGCCGAAGTAACCGATGGCCCCCAGAGTCAGCCCCATCATTCGTCCAGGCCACTCTAATAGACCAAGCGCGCGACGGTAGAGCACCAACCAGACGATACCGGTCAATCCGACCGCAGCAAACCTGACGCCCATGAAAGCCATCAAGCTGTAATCGCCCTTTACGTAAGGAACGATGAAGTTTGTTCCCCAGCACAACGCCGCAAGTACTGCAAAAGCGACACCTTTGATCAGCGGTTTTTTTGAACGGCACATAGTCACTCCATAACGGGATATGCGCCATGGTGACCCTGCTGTACGTATGGTAAAAACGAGATCTCGGCCGCCAATGCATAATCTGTCGTTATGAATCTATTGGGTAAATCTTTGCCACCTCTTGCCTGCCTGCTGCCCTTCGAGGCCTCGGCGCGTCTCGAAAGCTTTACCCGCGCAGCGGATGAGTTACACCTGAGCCAGGCAGCTGTGAGTCGGCAGATCAGGGAGCTGGAGCGCCACCTTGGCGTGAAGCTGTTTGAACGACGTAACAGGGCCGTTTTTCTGACCGCCGAGGGATACCAATTGGCGCATGTCGTGCGCACTGCCTTGGGTCAGATAAGCTCGACGGCACAAGCGTTGCGAGAAAACCGAAGCAAGCGTCCACTCGTCCTGCTCAGCCAATTGTGCGAGGCGTTTTACTGGCTGATGCCACGTCTGTCGAGCTTTCACCAACGGCATCCCGAGATCGAACTGCAAATTGTCACCACGACGCAGCCCTTGTCGGAATTCGCTGAGCATTTCGATGTAGCGCTGCAAAGCAGCGGCAGAAACAGTGGATTGAGCCAGCTGGTATTCACCGCCAGCGACGAGGTATTTCCGGTATGCAGCCCCGGCTACATGGCAGGACGAGACCTGATACAAGTTTGTGAGCTACCACAACATCGGTTGTTGCATCACCGCGCCACGCCCCCGCATTTGATGGAATGGGAGAGTTGGCTGGCTCACTTCGGCGTCACGCCAGCCTCTGAGGCACAGAGTCAATCGTACAACAGCTACCCGATGATGCTTCAGGCGGCAGTCGAAGGGCACGGTATGGCGGTTGGCTGGGCTCGAACGGCTGGCGGACTGATCACCAACGGGGAATTGATCCGCCCCTGCAAAGAAAGCGTCGTCCTGCCCCACGCGCTGTCTGTATTCAAACATCCAGCGTCTTCTGCCCATGCAGCCGCGACGGAAGCATTGCTTGGATGGCTAAAGGCCGAGCTTTCGGATGAGCCTGTCAGTTAGCCGCCAACACGAGTGACCGCTGCACCGGATAGAAAACGCCCCATAACGCGACGATCCGCAGAGCATCGCGTTATGGGGCGTGGACCAGCAGAGGCGGTCAGAACCGCGGGGCAGAAAAAAATCTTCCCGTGGCTCTGGCGAAACGATTTACTGGTTGCGCGTCACTCGCCAGACCGTGTTCGCAAGGTCATCCGCGATGATCAATGCGCCTTTCGGATCAACTGTCACGCCTACCGGCCGGCCACGCGTTTTACCGTCGTCGCCGCGAAAGCCCGTTGCAAAGTCCACGGGCTCACCCGCAGGACGACCATTGCTGAACGGCACGAAGATCACCTTGTAGCCGACTGGATTGTCGCGGTTCCAACTGCCGTGCTCGCCCACGAAAACCCCATCAGCAAACTTGTCGCCCATCACCGGCATCGAGAAGTCGACGCCCAGCGCGGCAACGTGTGAACCGAGGCTGTAATCAGGCTTGATCGCGGCGGCGACCTTTTCCGGGTTCTGCGGCTGCGCGCGAGAATCGACGTTCTGGCCCCAGTAGCTGTAAGGCCAGCCGTAGAACTTGCCTTCCTGTACCGACGTCAGGTAATCCGGAACCAGATCCGGGCCCAACTCATCGCGTTCGTTGACCACCGCCCACACTTGCCCGGAGTCTGGCTGAATGGTCAGTGCCGTCGGGTTGCGGATACCGGTTGCGTAAGGCTTGTGCGCGCCCGTTTCGGCATCGATCTGCCAGACCATGGCGCGGTCGATTTCGACCTCCATGCCGCGCTCGGTGACGTTACTGTTCGAGCCGATCCCCACATACAGCGAACGGCCATCGGGACTGATCGCCAGAGACTTGGTCCAGTGGTGGTTGATCTCGGATGGCAAGTCAGTGACTTTGACAGGCGGGCTGCCGGCCTGGGTCTGACCGTCCTGATAGTCGAAGCGAACCAGCGCGTCCTGGTTGGCGACATACAGTTTGCCGTCGGCAAAGGCCAGCCCGTAAGGCGCGTTGAGATTTTCCGCAAACACGGTTTTCATCTCATAGGTGCCATCGCCGTCAGCGTCGCGCAGCAGGGTCAGCCGGTTGCCACCTTTAACCTGAGTATTACCTTTCGCCTTGATGAAACTGGCGATTACATCCTTGGGCTTGAGCTTGGCGGCGCTGCCTCCGCGGCCTTCTGCGACGAGAATGTCACCGTTGGGCAACACCAGCGTCTGACGCGGGATTCTCAGGTCGGTCGCGATGGCTGTCACGCTGAAGCCTTCCGGCACCTTCGGCTTCTGATCGCCCCACAAGGCGGGCTCGGCAATCTTCATGCTCGGCAACAGACCACGTTGTGGTTCAGGCAGTTTAGGGTCGGGGCCACGTGCCTGGGTACTGTCTGCCTCTCCACCGCAAGCACTCAACAACAGCGCCATACTCAGCGCACTCAATGCGTTCAACTGTTTCATTGGGTATCTCCCGAACGCAGGTTGGTAAGCCCGATCCAAGCGGCAACAAAGGCAAGCGCCGTCACGATCACCGACAGAATCAGACCTGACGGCATGACGGCCCAGGCATCCTTGGCATGCTCGAACGCGTTGACCAGCCCAAGCACCCACGTGATCAGCAAGAGCAGGAAATACAACACAGGACGTCCTGACTTGCGCTCTGCACGTATCAGATTAACCAGCGCGAACACTAACGCCAGACCGCAGAACACCAGACCGCCGGCGATCAACCAGGCGGCAAAATTGCTCCACTGGATCTGAAAGGTCTTGAAGTAGGCAATGTCACTGAACAAGCCGCCAAGAAACAGCGGAACGGTCCCTGCTAGAAAAATGGCGTGAAGCGGGCTTGGCGTGCTTCGGTAAACGGGATGGGTGGTAACGGTCACGGCGGCTCCTTATCGTTAGCGATCCTGGGACGTACGCAGTGCGAATCACTGGGTATCTCTGGATGGCGCTGACTGCGCTTAGGAAAGGATCGTGCCGTCGGTGCGTTAGTTCAGCGTAATGTTCCTGTCGAAATATTTTGCAAAGCTTCGCCAGAACAGTGGGTTTAGAGCGCTGTGCAGGTTTTGTCAGAAGAACTGCGCGGCGCCGGCAGCCCTGCAGTCAAACGCGCAGTGGCGCACCGGAGTGCTTTTCAGCGCAGGATCAATACGGCTGCAATCGCAATAACGGCCACCACGCCAAACACCATGCGGGCTACCCAGGGCGCCGTGAGCCAGACACCCGTGGCGCCGGCAATCTGACCAATATTTTTTCGCTCAAATTGAAGCGCGATGGCTCCCGGAAGGGATTACCGCACTGCGGGCAGGCATACGCCTAGTCGGAGATTCGGACAGAGCATTCTGGGCAATCGATAAGACTCATTGCACAACCTCGGTTTGACGGGAACGTCGGGTACAAAAAAGACTGCGAAAACCGGATTTTGTTTTGGATCCTGCCCTCCCCGGAGCTTTTGCCTGACCGGAACGTGCGCGACTTGACAGTCTGCCGAAGCTTTGCTATCGAGCCGAACGCTTCTCCCGTGAAGGCCGGTAGCCGAAAAACGCGCTGTAGCATTTGCTGAAATGGCTGGGCGAGACAAACCCGCAGGCCACCAGCACTTCAACCTGGGACATCTCGGTGTGTTGCAGCAAACGGCGTGCCTCGGTGATACGCAATTCCAGGTAGTAACGTTGCGGTGTGGTGCCTAATTGCTCCTTGAACAGACGTTCGACCTGGCGGCGCGAGCGGCCCGCATAGACTGCAAGCTGTTCCATTTCCAACGGCTCTTCAAGGTTGGCATCCATGAGTTTGATGACCTCTCGCAAGGGCGCGCTCACACAGACATTGGGCGAAGCCTTGACCCGACGATATCGCGACTCTTCAAAGGAAAGAATGTCTTCGATACCTTCGACAAGCGCCTTGCCATGCAGGCCCTTGATCCACTCCAGCGCCATATGAAAAGCACCCGTCGGGCTGGAAGCGGTCAGACGGTCACGGTCGACAATGAATGCCTCGCTGGTAACTTGCGTGGCCCTGGAGATTTCTGCGAGCGCCGGGCGATGTTCGGGATGGATTGCACAGCGGTAACCGTCGAGCAAACCGGCCGCCCCGAGAAACCACGCACCGTTCCACAGCCCGGCCAGCACGACACTCTGCTCTGACGCGGCCTTGAGCAGGCCGATCAGAGGGTCCTTTGCATTCAGCGCGGTCCGGTAACCGCCACAAATGACCAGCAGATCAAGCTCAGTCAGGGCCTCATGGCTGATACGCTCATCGGGCCTGATCACCAGCCCCAGATCACTCATGACTTCGCCCTCCTCCAGTCCGAACGTCCGGGAGGAAAACAGCCTGGGTCGCAACAGATTGGCCGTGACCAGCGTATCCAGCATTTGAGTAAAGGCAGGCAGGGAAAAATGTTCGAGCAGCAAGAAACCCGTCCGCGCCTGCTGCACAGGCTCAGGGTGTTCATCGTTCAGATAGCGAAGGTTCTTGCCCTTCATGCCTCCGCTGAATTGACGGCGCTGCATTATTGTCTTCTCGTGGCCATTAAGGGCTGGCAAGGCGCCAGTGTACCTCAGAGTATCAACGCCCTGGCCTGGACAACCCAGGATGATCGTCAGAACGACCTGACGGCCAGCCGTCGCTGAACCACCACAGCTGGTTGATCAGGCGGTAATCCAATTCTTTGCGCAACTTGTGCTCTACAAAGCGTCGGGCTTCTTCACGGTTGGTGACGAATCGGCACGATTATGCCATTGAGTATCGTTGGTATAGGCCTGAGCGACATTTTCAGAGCTACGGCTGTTCCAGCCATCTTCAGCAAGACGAACCTTCTCGACGCAAGACGCCTGGGTAAACGGTGGAAGTCGCGGACGGGTGTGGACGGTCAGCGACACGGGATACCTCCAGACAACGTGAATGTCTGCAGCAGTCAGGCATTGCAAACTGCCAGACAGCTTGAACCGGGCTGACTCAACCGGCAAGTCTGCGGCGGTTAGTAGTCGTGCTCAGGGCGCCAAAACGTGCAATTGCAGCGTCGATGAAGTGGCGAAGTTTGGCCGTACGCTGGCGATTGGCTGTATACAGAACATGCATTGGACGGCTAGGTGCCTGGAAGTCAGCCAGCACGCGCACCAATTCTCCGCTGAGCAAGGCAGGTGCGAGAAAATCCGCAGGGCCAAGTACCACACCAAATCCATCGAGCGCAGCGGTCAACAGGGCTTTGCTTTCGTTCACTCGCAAACGGCTGGCGACCTTGACTCGACAGGTCTCGGCGCCTCTGTTGAACGTCCATTCACGGTCCGCTGGGCGGGACCACCATGCATAGCCCAGGCACTCGTGATCGGCAAGATCCTGCGGCATATGCAGCGCCGGGCGTTCTGCCAGATAACTCGGCGCTGCACAGGCCACCAATTGATAAGGCGCCAACGGCCGGGCTGTCAGGCTGGTGCTGGCAATTGAGCCCGAGTGCTCTGTTGGACCGATCCTGAACGCAATTTCATAGCCTTCTTCTACCAGATCGACGAAGCGGTCCGTGAGATGCAGGTCAATGTCCACCTCTGGATGGCAACGCAGAAAATCCGTGACGAATGGCATCAGGCTGTAAGAGCCGAATGTCACAGGCGCGCTGACTTTCAGTGTACCTCGCGGCGTATCGCTCATGACCTGCGCAAGGGAGTCGGCCGCTCTGGCCTCGGTGACGATGTGTTTGCAACGTTCGTAGTAGGCATTTCCAAGCTCGGTCAGACTCTGTCTGCGAGTGGTACGGTTCAACAGACGAGCACCCAGCCGCTGCTCCAGGCCCGCCACATGCTTGGCGACCATTTGCGCCGACATGCCCAGGCGCAACGCCGCGGAAGCGTAAGAGCCTGATTCGGCCGCTGCGACAAAAACCTCCATGCTGGTTAGCCGGTCCATCATTCGTTACCCCTGGTAGTGAGATCCGATAAAAAGCGGTGATTTATCATGACCGGGTTGGCAATCATCATAGGCCTTTCTTCTCACTACAGGAGTCAGGACATGCGTATCGGGATCATCGGAGCAGGATTCATCGGGCGTGCCGTGGCACAACGGGTCATGGCGGCGGGACATCAGGCGATGCTGAGCAACGCTCGGGGTCCGCACACCCTCACTGAAGTGTTGGCAGAGATTCCGGGCAGTCAGATTGGTAGTGTCGAAGAGGCCGCGCAGTTTGGCAACGTGGTGCTGCTGGCTATTCCGTTTGCACAATGTCGCCAGGTGTCAGCGAGCTTGCTGGCGGGCAAGATTGTGCTGGATGCCAATAACTATTACCCGGGACGCGATGGCCATGTTGCTGCACTCGACGGTTTTGCAACCACCACCAGCCGCCTGATTGCCGAACATTTTGCAGGCTCGCATCTGGTGAAAGTCTTCAATGCCATTCTGGCGGAAGATCTGGTGACCGACGCTCGGTCAAAGCACGCTCCAGACAGGCGCGCCCTCCCCGTCGCCGCTGATGATCAGCAGGCCAAAGAGTTGATTATGACCTTGCTCGACGAGATCGGATTTGACCCTGTTGATGCTGGCAGTCTCGACGACAGCTGGCGATTCGAACGGGCCAAACCCGCGTATTGCATCCCTTTCGACAAGGCCGGTTTGAAACAGGCCCTGGCCAAAGCCGAACGAACCGTGGAATTGCCCCACGGTTCCTGGCGTCATGCTCAGACGCCTGGACCGGGCGATGCCAGTTTGTAGACCTGCACCTCAACGTCCTCTCCACTTGGGTACCGCACCTGCCCGATGAAGGCTGTCTGGGCAAGCCAGCTCAGACGGCCCTGGGGCACTTGAAAACGTGGCGTGCAGGTACAATGGTATTCGCTGTCGGGAATGGGCCAGATACCCCGCTGTTCCAGATCCTGCCCCTTGGGACTGATCCGCAACGTGCCGGTGTTGTGCAGATTGATCAGCTCGCCCTCGTCGGTAAGCAGGCTGTAAGTGGCGTTCATCTCACCGGTGCCGTCAGGCCGGACAACAAAAAAGTCCGCGCCGCCTGCCAGCACCTGCCCGCTCAATTGCGGCCCCTCGAAACGCCCGCCGACAATTCGGTAATTACTGCGCAAACCGTCAATGCTCTGCCCCATCCAGTCTGGCTGTCCAATGCGCACCTGCAGGGTCAAGACGTGTTGCAGTGTCGGCAGGCTGAAAGGTATTGATTGTGTCGTCATGAAAGCTCCTGACCGGAGCCCAGAGCCCGAGGCTCCGGGCGACCTGTCTCAACGGTTGGTTCTGATGGTCGTCCAGGCACGGGTGCGTACCCGCTCAATGGCGTTCGGCAAAGGCTCCAGCGCAAACAACGTACGGCGCGCGTCGTCCGGGATATACATGGCGGGGTTGTTGCGAATTTCCGGGGCGACCAGTTCAGTCGCGTCTTTGTTGGGGTTTGGATAGCCAATCTTGTTACTGATCTGGGCGATCACTTCAGGACGCAGAATGTAATTGATGAACGCGTGTGCCTCCGCGGGGTGCGGCGCCTTGGCGGCGATGGCCATGACGTCAGACCACATAGGAGCGCCCTGTACGGGCAGCGCCATCTCTACGTGAACACCATTATTGGCGTTGATTGCCAGTTGCTTGGCCAGCGCCATGCCGCCCGACCAGCCGACCGCCAGGCAGATATCGCCGTTCGCCAGGTCCATGCCGTAGCGCGATGAGCTGAAGTACTTGATGTTGGGACGAATCTTGAGCATCAGGTCCTGGGCTTTCTGATAATCGCCCTTTTCCTGACTGTTAGGGTTCAGGCCCAGATAATGAAGCGCGATGGGCAGAATCTCGTTCGCCGCATCCAGAAAGCCGACTCCGCAGCTGGACAGCTTCGCCAATGTGTCGCCTTTGAAAATGACGTCCCAGTTGTCCAGCTTTGCGTCAGGGCCGAGCACCTTGGCCACCTTGTCGACGTTATAGCCGATCAACGTGGTGCCCCACAGATAAGGCACGCTGTAGCGATTGCCGGTGTCACCGACCTTTGCCAGAGACGTCATGAATTCTGGGTCCAGGTGCGACCAGTTGCTCAGCTGCCCACGGTCGAGCGGCTCGAACGTCCCGGCGGCGATCAGCTTGCCGATGGTCGAGCTGCTGGGGAATACGACGTCATAGCCCGAGTTGCCCGTCAACAGCTTGGATTCCAGTGTTTCCACACTGTCGAACACGTCGTAGATGGGACGTATACCGGTATCTCGCTCAAAGTCTTTCAGCACCTGCGCAGGCAAGTACTCGATCCAGTTATAAATGCGCACCGTGCGCTCTTCGGCCAGACAGACACCGCTGACCAGTAACGACAGCAGGCACGCGATCAATGCATGAGGCTTGAACATGAGAAACACTCCTGAGCGGCCGCGAAGGCTCGCGACGATCAATAGCGATAGGTGAAATAGAGTTCCAGCGCGCTGAAGTTCTTGTCATTGCCAAAGACCTGCCGGGCGGCAGCCATCGGTTTTACCCAGTTGTAGGACAGCGAGGTATAGAGCCTCGGGGTGGCTATCCAATCTACATAAATAACACTTTCATCAGCAAAGCGCTTGTCGCTGACCGGTGTGCCCTGGTAGTTCTTCTCGTCCAGCCAGAACTGGTAATGAATCGCGCCCAGCGTCACGGTTTCACTCAGGTGGTTCTTGATGGAGAACTGCTGAGCCTTTTCGTTGCTGTTGAACATCAGGTAGTTGCCCACGACGTCACCGATCAGCCAGGTCGACCAATCGACAAAGCCTTTGCTGAGCGGGTCCCAGGTTTTGGCCTTGTTGTCTGCCAGGTTCGAATCGCCAGAAAAGCTGGCGTAGCGGTAACCAACTATGGGGGTGAGCGGCAACATGTCCAGGGCGTAATCCGCCTGCGCGTACCAGGCGCTGGCGTCATAGTCCACGCCGTCGCCACTGCCACGCTGCACTGCGTACTCACCATTGAGTGTGAGTGACGGTAAGCCAGGCACTTTGCCTTTTAACGCTCTCAGGTTGTACACCTGCATCCCGTCGCGGCGAAAAATGGTTTCCCGGGCAAGAGCCTTCACCTTCATGGCCATGGCGCCAAGCGTCACGCGGTCATCCAGGTTGTAATCGACGTTGGCACCGGTCATGCGAAACCCGCCAAGGTCGTCATCCACACGCAACGAGAAGCCCTGAGCCTGGAGCGCGCCGTGATCCCAGCCAACCACCGCGGAGTCCTTGAACGCGGTTCGCGGACCCAGCCAGTAGCCACCGTCCTTGAACTGATCGAGGTTGCCGTCCATGACGATGAAGCCAGTGCCGATCATGTAGTTCTGGCGGCCCACGGTCAGTTTCCAGTCCCCCGCCCGCAGCCCGGCATACAGTTCTTCCGGAGCGACATCGCCATCGGAGCTGCGGGTGAAACCACCCGGATCTCCATCACCGAAGGTCGTTGCTCCTACCACCGAGGCTCCGGCCAGCAGATCGACTCCAGACGCAATCGGGTAGCTAAGCGTGAGGCCGGGTTTGACGTAAAGCTCCTGCCAGTCGACCTTGCTGCCGTCATTCTGACGGCTGCGCTGGTCGACGCGTCCGGCACCAAAGTTCACATTACGCGCCGTGTTGAGGGCGCCTCCCGCACTGAATGTGAACTCTCCTTTCAAATCATTTTCTTCAAAACTGTAACCCGCCATCGCCGCATGACTGGCGAATGGCAGGCTTAACGTCAGTACCGCACGTGACCATCGGATATCAAGCACCATGGGAAAGCTCCTGTGTCTGTCGTTTTTGTATTACAGGGCAGTGAAATCAGACGGCCGAAAACGCCGCCTGGGCCTGTCGAAACAGGCAAGGCGCAGCTGGAGATACGTTGTTGTTATAGGTCTCAGCCAGCCAGATGTGCGGCAATGACGCGCATCATTCGCACGCTGTCGGCGTCCAGTTCAGAGACGGCCTGCGGGAGCGAAGACTGCTTGACGATGACCACCTGAGAGGCGTGATCGACAAACAGGTACTGGCCGTGGATACCGCCGGCCATCACAGCCTGGCTGTGGTCGTTGAATACGTACCACTGGCTGCGGTAAGAGGCGCCCGGCGTCCAGTTCGAAAACTCTTCATCGGCGGCATAAATGGATGCATCACCGCCTGCACGAATACGTTCGAATACCGAGGCGGGAAGGAGCTGCACACCATTGACAGAGCCATCGCCTGCCACCAGCCGGCCAAAGCGCGCCATGTCTCGCAAGGTGGCGCTGAACCCTGCTCCGGCAACGTTCCGACCCCACGGATCAGCCGTGAAATAGCCGTCGCGTTCGCAGCCCAGCTCGCGCCAGACAGCTTCCAGCCGTTGAGCACAGGACTCGCCACACGCCCGCTCCATTACCCACGCAAGTACCTCGGTAGTGGCCGTGACGTAATGAAAGAAGCCGCCGTGCTCGCCACGTTTCTTCAAAGAGGGCAAATATTCATAAAGCGTCTGATACCGGGCGTACTGCGCAGGCGTTGGCTGAAAACCGCACGCATAGCCGTACTGCGAGCTTTCGGAATCAGGGTCGTCATAAATTTCGCTGTATTCGATCCCGACGGCCATGTCGAACAATTGCTGCACCGTGGCGTCAGCAAAGGCGCTGCCCGAAAGCTCGGGTACATAAACACTCGCCAGCGCGTCCGGAAGCAGTCGACCTTCGGACACCAATTGTTCGCCCAGAATGCCGATCAGTGACTTGGTGACCGAAAACATGATGTGCCGATCGTGGTCACACTGACCGTTGAAGTAGCGCTCAAACACGATGGCATTGCCTTTGACCACAATGAACGCATCGGTGTGGCTGGCATTGAGATGTTCAGCAACACTGACACGCTGTCCGCACTCGCTGTCCAAAAACAGTCCATCAAGATTCTGCGGCGCCTGGGTGAACGCCGAAGCGCTGCCCTGCCCGGCCCTGACGCTGATCGACGGGCGCAAACGCGCCAAATGGCGGAAACCCCATTGATTGAAGGGGGCACGCATCCAGTTATGCCACGTCACCCGACGCTCGTCCGTGGCTGGAAAACCGCGCATCAAATCCTCTGCCGAAGATACCGAGCCTGCAGGCTGCCGGGCGTTTTCGTAGATCAGTTCAAGGGAACGACTCATGAAGATGTCCTGAAAAAATGACGCCGCCGATGGCAGCTGCGTTTAAAAAATTAAACAGATAAATTTCTTTAGTCAATAAATTATTTTTCAGAACAAAGCATCCCCGCTATGATCTCTGCATCAGATCAAACAGTGAGCGCACGTGAGCGGACTCAGAGAGCGTCAAAAAGAAATGCGCCGCCAGGCTATCGCCAAGGCAGCGGTCGAGTTGTTCGAAAGTCAGGGGTTTGAAAACACCACCATTGAGCGCATCGCCCAAGTGGCTGGAGTGTCAGCACCAACGGTATTCAAATACTTTGGCAGCAAGCAGGAAATCATTCTGGAGATGCTGCGGGCGGCGGACGAACGCGCGATTCTGGACACCCGCGCCTGCCTGTCCGATTTCGACGACCCTGTCGACGCGTTGTGTCACCTTGAAAGTCTGCTGGTGGGCTACGCGCTGGACGTCCTCGGCGCGCCTCTCTGGCGTCAACTGCTGCCGCTGATACTGAGCGGCGGCGATGGCGGGCTGCCGGAAACCTACCGGCAAATGAACGGCGTCCTGCAAAAGCAGATCACCTTGGTGCTGGCGGAACTGCAAAATGCCGGAAAGCTGCGGCCTGACCTGGATATCGATCTGGCGGCTTACCTGCTCAATGATTATTCACACCTGCAACTGTTGCGTCTGACCAGCCGCCCGGAACTGGATCTGCAAGGTCACCGCGAGCAGGTCAGGCGCATCACCCGCCTGGTGTTCGAAGGGATGCGACCGGTAAACCCCGGCATTTCCTCGTCATAAACATACAATTCGAGGCGCAGGTAGCACATATTCTGAATACCGGTAACGCCTCGTTGAAGTTTCTTGCTGTGCCGTCGGGTGTAAAGGCATGATACCGGCACATTTTATCCTCGTTGTGATGCGCCGCCATGACTCACCGTCCCGCTCCTTTTCCAGTAAACGAGGAAGACCGGATCCTGTCCCTGGAGCATCTGAGGATTCTGGACAGCGCACCTGAGCAAGGCTTCGACGATGTTGTGCTGTTGGCTACCACTTTGTGTGACGTGCCTATTGCACTGGTGTCACTGATTGACCGCGAGCGACAGTGGTTCAAAGCCTGCATCGGGCTTGACGTCCACCAGACTCACCGTGATCTGGCGTTCTGCGCCCACGCGATCCTGCAACCTGCCGACGTCCTGGTGGTGGAAGACGCCACCCTGGATCCACGCTTTCAGGAAAGCGCGTTGGTACTGGGCCCGCCGTACATCCGCTTTTACGCCGGTGCGCCCATTTGTACCGAGTCGGGCCTGTCGCTGGGGACTGTCTGCGTGATCGACACGCGCCCGCGTACGCTCACTGAACAGCAGCGTCTGGCCTTGCAGGCGTTGGCGCGGCAGACCGCTGCGTTGATGCAGTTACGATTGCTCGATCAGCAACATCAGCAACGTGTCGCCGAGCTCTCGGCAGACCTCGACAACGCCCAGAGTCAGAGCAGGGCAACCGAGCGTAACCTGCAGCATTCGCAACGGGTTTCATCGCTGGGGATGCTGACGGCAAGCATCGCCCATGACTTCAACAACCTGCTTCAGGCGTTGAGCGCCAGCCTGCAACTGATCCGCATGCGTGCCAGACGCCCCACTGACGTCGAAAGCTTCAGCGACACCGGCTTGCAAGCGGTGGAGCATGGCCGACAGCTGGTCAGCCGCCTGCTCACCAGTGTCCGCCAGGATGGCCCAGAGCTGATCTGCATTGATGTCAGTGAGCGGCTGGAGGTCGCACGCGACCTGCTGTTGCGCTCGGTGGGTGACGAAATGAAGCTGTCGTTCGACCTTGAAGCCAAAGGCTGGGGCGTGCTGTGCGTCGAGCCGCAACTGCACGCTGCCATACTGAACCTGCTCGCCAATGCCCGAGATGCCATGTCCGGCCCTGGCCACGCGCACATCAGCACACGCATGGAATCCATTCAGGAGGACCTGCACCTGCCTGAAGGTGATTACCTGGTACTCAGCGTGACCGACAACGGACCGGGCATCCCCCAAGAGTTGGTGACACGCATTTTCGAACCCTTCTTCACCACCAAAAAGACGGGACTGGGTACCGGCCTTGGCCTGGCGCAGGTTCAGGAATTCGCCGTCAGCGCCGGCGGTGGCGTACGCGTCGAAACCTCTCCGGGGGGTGGAACCTCGATGAATATCTATCTGCGAATATTGGGTCGTATTGACCGCAGGCAGCCGCTGGCGTCGTAGCTATTCTTGTAAGTGCAGGCATCAGATATCGGATAATTTCATCCATGCAGGCTATGCCCACTGGCGCTCGGCAACAGGCTTGACTGTCGGATGAGCATCAATCTGCAACAGCGAAACATGGAACTCGGGACGTCGCATTTGCAGGTGCTCCCGCGTACCGCTCCATCGAGTCACGACGGCTGCCAGAACCTCGACCGCCCCCGGCGCATCGGGCCTCCAGAAGTCTGGCTGCACAAACACATCGCTGAATGTTTCCCAATGTTCGTAAAGGCGCAAACGAGCACCCTCCTCCAGTCGCGTCAACGACACCTGATCAGTGTCCGGCATCCAGCGTTCCGGATGATCAATGATCCCGATGGCGGAATAACAATTGGCGGCAATATAAACCAGCGCCCGCAACGCATGGGCCTGACTGGCAACGCTTCGAGGCAGCAGTCCAGACTCGGGGAACTCGAGCCCCAGATGAATCAATATCGCGACGCTTTCCGTCATTACGCGACCGTCAGGCAGGATCAGGGTCGGTACCTGAACAAGTGGGTTGGCCTGTTCAAGCGCCTCCTTGTGTGCCCCCTCTTCCCAAGCACATGCAGGGATCAGCGTATAAGAAACGTTGCAACGGCCGAGGGCAATTTCGACAGCCACCGAGCCCGAGCCTTCGGCGCCAAAAAGTGTGTCCATGTTCGAGAGTCCTTCAGGTCCGTCAGTCAATCCTGACTGGGTAGCGACATGTTTTACCGGTACAGGGTTACTCTGCGTTGATCATTGCCAAACCTGATAGTGCATGACGAGGGACACGATCAGCAGTATCACAAGGTAAATGAAGGGTAGCAGCGACTCCAGAGGCGCCCCCTCCAAAAAATCGGGTCATCGAGCGTCAGCCGCTGAAACATAATGGTCTACAGTTCAGGTTCTCCGAAGTTCGCAGGTCGCGCAGCAATGACGAATATATCCAGGCATGAACTGGCTTCCCGGCTGATCCGCAATTTCAATGACGCAGCCCTGGAACACGAGGTGCGCGAACCGTTGTATGAAAGTCTCGCGGCTCGTCTCGGTACGGGAACGGCAGCGACAAAGTTGGGCGCCTCTGTCGATATCGTTGCGCCGGGCAAACGCTCGTGCCCTTATCACTTTCATCACGCTCAGGAAGAGATGTTCATCGTCATTGAAGGTGACGGCAGCCTGCGGGTCGCGGGTGAAATGCTGCCGATCAAGACCGGCGATGTCATCTTCATCCCGGCAGGCCCTGAATACCCTCATCAGATCATCAACACGTCATCATTGCCCCTCAAATACCTGTCGGTCAGCACGAGAGAAAAACCGGAAATCTGCGAATACCCCGACTCCGGCAAGTATCAGGCAATGGCGTCGAGCTCAGGCGGCCATTTCGTGGCAAACCAACGCGTCGACCAGAGCGTTGATTACTGGGATGGCGAACCCTAGGCTTTGTGCTGACTGTCCGCTTTCAAGCATGATGCGTGCATCATCCGCTTGATGCCGTCTATGAAACGCTACGAAAAATTCGCCGCCGACATCGCTGAAATGATCCGCAACGGTATCCTGCCGCCCGGCGCAAAAGTGCCGTCGGTGAGAATGGCCAGCCGCACCTACGCGGTCAGCCCCACCACGGTGTTCAAGGCGTACTACCTGCTCGAAGACAAGGGCCTGATCCAGGCCCGAGCCCGCTCAGGCTATTACGTGCGAGACGCCAGCTCGCAGACCATGACTGAGCCGGAGTTGATCAGACACACCAGTGACGGGACCGATGTCGGCGTCAGCGACCTGATTTTTTCGGTGCTGGCCTCGCTCAAGGACCCTGACACGGTTCCGTTTGGCTCGGCGTTCCCGAGTCCGCATCTTTACCCCCTGCCGCGCCTGGCAAAATCCATGGCTTCGGCGGTTCGTACGCTGACACCAGCCGCCATTATCAGCGACATGACCACCGGAAACGACGAACTGCGCCGTCAGATCGCCTTGCGCTACATGATCAGCGGCGTACGCCTGCCCGCCAGCGAACTGGTAATCACCAATGGCGCGATGGAAGCTTTGAACCTGTGCCTGCAATGCGTCACCCAGCCCGGCGATCTGGTCGCCATCGAAGCGCCTGCGTTCTATGCCTGCCTTCAAGTGCTTGAACGGCTGAAACTCAAAGCAGTGGAAATACCCGTGCATCCTCGCGACGGCGTGGACCTGCTTTCGCTGGAGGAAAGCCTTGCACGGTTGCCGGTCAAGGCCTGCTGGTTCATGAGCAGTTTTCAGAACCCGTTGGGCGCCAGCCTGACGCAGACGAAAAAAACGCAACTCTATGACTTGCTCGAAAAACATGACGTGCCGCTGATCGAGGATGACGTGTACTCCGAGTTGTACTTCGGCACCCAAGCGCCCCACCCGATCAAGAGTCTGGACCGCGACGGACGAGTCATGCATTGCAGTTCGTTTTCCAAGGCACTCGCGCCAGGCTATCGGGTAGGCTGGGTAGCAGGCGGACGCTACGCCGAGCAGATAAATCGCCTGAAGCTGATGACCACGATTTCGCCGTCGGTGCCGGCCCAGGCCGCGCTCGCGGACTATCTCAAGCACGGTGGATATGACCGCCACCTGCGAAAACTGCGTGACGCGCTCGAACGCCAGCAGTCTGCGATGCTCACGGCCGCAGCCCGCTACTTTCCGTCGGGCACGCGCGTGACCAAGCCCGTGGGCGGCTACTTTCTGTGGTTCGAGTTTCCTGAGCAGGTTGATTCGTTGCAGCTTTTTCAACAGGCACTGGAGCAAGGCATCAGTGTTGCGCCCGGCCCGATATTTTCACCTTCGCAGCGTTTTCAGAATTGCGCCCGCCTCAATTACGGTAGCCCGTGGGATGCGCGCAGTGAAACAGCGATGGCGACGCTGGGCCGCATCATCGCCACATTCTGAACCTCATCTGATCTCTGTTTTTTTCTCCTTTCTGAATCTGTACCAGAAATGCGAGCAGCCCGATAATGGCCACGCATTCAGTTGCCACGGCCCTGACGCCACGCCGATGTTTGCATTGCGCCACCGTGACTCAAACCCACTGTTCAAGAGGTTCTCATGGGTAAGCTTGCACTGTCTTTACTGGGCTTTTTAGCGTTCACCATTGCCATTGGCCTGCTCGCCACCATTCCGCCGTCCTGACACTGGATGACACTTGATTGACGCCGCCCGACGCGCCGCGACCTGTGCGTCGGGCTGAGACACGTCACGCCTCTGCTCTGCGCCTCCGTTCAAACTTCTCGAACAGGAGCCAATACAGGGTCGGGATCAGGCCAAGGGTGACCAGCGTCCCAAGGGCCAGGCCGCCCATAATGGTGATCGCCATGCCTTTCCAGAGCGGGCCGGCGAACAACATCAGCGGTATCAGGCCGATAATGCAGGTGAGCTTGGTCATCACGATCGGCCGCAGGCGTTTGACCGCTGCGTTGATGACCGCTTCACGCACTGATAACCCCAGCTCTCTTTCCACCTCTATACGCTCCAGCAGCAGCACAGCGTTGTTGACGATGATGCCCGCTAGAGAAAGCAGCCCGAAAGTTGCCATGAAGCCAAACGGGTATCCGGTGACAAGCAACGCCAACGCCACACCGATCAACACGAACGGTACGCTGGAGATCACGATCAGCAGTTTTCGGAACGAGTTGAACTGCCAGACGAACAGCAACAGCATGGCCACCAGCGCGTGCGGCAAATACTGCAGCAGCGCCTGATTCGCCTCGGCCGAGTCTTCGATTTCACCTCCCAGTTCAATGCGATAACCGAACGGTACGTTGATCTTCGCAATCTCCGGCGCCAACTGCGCAATGATTGAGGTCGCCGTCAATGACGGGTTGTGTCCGACCACGGTGATGGCTCGTTCAAGGTTACGGCGCAGTATCGTTACAGCCTCGGCTTCAGGTTCAACCTTGGCGACTGCAGCCAAAGCCACCGGGGCCAAGCCAGAGCCAGGGTAAATCAGTGTGCTGTCCAGTTCGTTTTCAGGGCTCGCTGCCGTTGCTGGCTCGCGGACCACGATGGCCACGCTGGCTTCACCATCCTGCATGGATGACACCGGCAGGCCGCCGCTGCGTACCTGCAAGGCTTGAGCGATGTCCTGACTGCTGATACCCGCGCGGCGCGCCTTGTATTGATCGACAACCACGTCGTAACGCAGCAGCCGGGTGCGCCAGTCATCGTAGACGTCCAGCGTGCCGGGTAACGCTGTCAGTGCCTGTCCGATCTTGCCTGCGATGTCACGCAGGACTTTTTCATCCGGGCCGATGACCCGATAAATCGCAATACCGGCCTCGGTGGTGCCCATCGAAAAACGCTTGGGCTGCGCTTGCACTTCCGGATGTTGCGCCAGCAGGAAACGGCGTGTCCGACTGATCACTGCGTCCAGGTCAGCCCCTTCACGGACGCTTACGGTGAAATAGCCGATGTCCGGCGCTGGCAACGGCGGATTGAGCCCCAGTACGATCCTCGGACCGCCGTCGGCGACATAGCCGATGCTGTCGATAACGTCGTGATCATCACTCAGCCATTCGCTGATCTCGCTGACCGTCTGCAGCGTGGCACGCGAACTGCTGCCAGGCTCCATGACCAAAGGGATCTGGAATTGCATACGGTCGGACTTTGGCAGGAAGTCATAAGGCACATGGGTCAGCACCGCGAGCGCGCCGCCGAGCAGTCCCAGCATGCAGCCCAGGAAAATGAACGGGTGACCGAGCAACTGCTCGATGATCCTGCGATAGCCACGATAAAATTTCGACGAGTACTCGGATGACTCGGATGTCGCCTGCTTGGCTGGGGGGGTTCTGGCAAAGTAGAAGCACAGCAACGGTGTCACGGTAATACTCAACAGCCATGAGCTGAGCAATGTGGTCGCGAGGACGATAGCCAGGGAACGCAGGTATTCATTGGTGCTGGTCTGCCCCAGAAAGAATGGGGAAAACGCCAGCACAATGACCAGTGAAGAGGTCAGCAGAGGAATCATCAGCGTGCGCCCCGCCTCTTCACAGGCCTGCCGACGATCCTCGCCTGCATGCAGTCTTCGCTCGATGTCCTCGGCGATGACAATGCCGTTGTCGACCAGCAGCCCCAGCGCCAGGATGATCGCGGCGATGGACACGGTCTGCAGTTCGACGCCCAGCCCGCGCATGACAATGAGTGTGCCCAGAATGGTCAGTGGCACGATGACGCCCACTACCAGCCCGGTGCGCCAACCGAGAAACAGCATGACCACGCACATGACGATGACCACGGTTTCACCCATCACGTGATACATCTTGCTCATTTCGTGCTGCACCACATCGGACTGGAACGTCACAATGTGCAACGTGAAGCCTGCTGGCAGCTGCTGTTCGAGCTCACCAAGGCGTTTGCGCAGCGCACCGCCAAATATCTGGACATTGAGCCCGGACTGCATGGAAACCGCCAGAACAACAGACGGCTGGCCTTGATAGATCGCCGCAGTGTCGGGCGGGTCCAACGGGGCTACCGAAAGCGCAGCCAGGGTTTGCAGGGGCACAAACTCACCATTGGCCAGTTGCACGGGAAACTGCCGCAGTTGCTCCAGCGAAAGAATCTCTCCGGTCACCGACAGCGTGGTGTTCTGCTCGCCGATTACCGGATTGCCAGCCGGTGCAATCACATTCTGCCCTTGCAGTTGTTGCAGTAACTGCTGAGGCGACAGGCCCGACGCGCCAAGCGTCTGGTGGTTGAAGTCCAGGTAGATACGCTCGTCCTGCAACCCATACAGTGTTACCTGATCGACGCCCTTCAAGGCATACAGCGCGTTACGCAGCTGTTTGATCGGCCCCCGCATTTCGCTCATACCAAACCCCGGCGCGGTCACCGCGACCGAAGCCACCGCAACCCTGCCGAAGTCGTCATCCACCAACGGACCCTGCGTGCCCGGTGGAAAGCTGCTGCCAAGCTCACCGACCCTGGCCCGCAAACGCTGCCACAGCAGACCAAGGTCCTTGACGTTGTCATACGCAGTGACCTGAATGATCACACGCCCCGGCTTGACGGTCGTGACCACGTCCTTGATCTCTGCCAGCTCACGGATTTTTTCTTCCAGAGGTTTTGCCAGCAGCTCCTCCGTGCGCCCGGTTGAAAGGCCGGGCAGAGCAACACTGACCAACGCATCCCGGATAGTGACCGAAGGTTCTTCCTGCGATGGGAAGCTCAGAAATGTGAAAACACCCGCTATCAGCACAAGGCAGGCAGCGAACAGCGTCAGGCGGCTGGCACCCATGGCGCGTCGAGTGATATTCATCGTGCGCTCTCGCTCAGACGGGTAGCAGGCTTGAACAGGCTTACGGTCTGTCCGTCGTTCAGAAAAGCGGCGCCGGCAGTGACGACCTGCTCACCCGCAGATAGCCCTTGGGTGACAGTCGCGCGCCCTTCCTTGACGACACCGAGAGAAATCGACTTCAGGGCAACGGTCCCGGAAGCCTGATAAACGAACACTTGCGGACTACTGCGGCCCAGCCCCATCCATAACGCCTGGACCGGAACGGAAAGCGGTTGCGGCCCCTGCGACTGACTCATCTGGACCAGCACCGTAACGCCGCTAGCCAGTGCGTCGGACGGTTGAAGCAGGCGAAACAGTACCGCCCTTGTCAGACCGCCTTCGGCTCGCGGAGACACGCCGTCCAGCACAAGATCAAACCCTGCGCTGGCGTCAGAAGTGCTCCAGGCCTTAGCGAGGTCACCAGGCTTGAGACCCTCGGCAAAGGCCACCGGAACAGTTGCCAGAACCTGCGAACCGGTGCTCGACTCGACTTCAAGTACCGTTTGCCCTGGCGACAATTGCGCATGCTGGTCGGCTAGCCGCGCCACGACACGGCCCGCGAAGGGAGCCAGTAACTGACTGTGATCAAACTCGCGACGCGCGAGCGCAAGGTCGGCTTGCGTCCTTGCCTGCTCGGACGATGCCTGAACATAAGCAGCACGAGCAGCCTCGACAACGCTTTGTGCCACACTGCCCGCGGCGAAGAGTTTTTGCTGGCGCTGATAATTACTCTGGCGCTCGCGGGCCTGGGCCCTCGCAGAACTTGAACTGGCCTGGGCCTGTTGCAGCCGCAAGGAGGCAGGCTGACGGTCAAGCGCCGCGAGTACCTGACCCTTTTCGAATCGATCGCCGACATCCACTGTCAATGCAGCCAGCGTGCCTGACGACTCGAAGGCCAGGCTGGCACTTTCACGCTGCCGGACAAGGCCGATAAAACGCACGGCACTGCCCTCCCCGGCCCTGACCGTTTCCACCTTGACCGCCCGAATGGCGGCAAGCTCGGCAGGATGCTCGTCGCTGCAACCACTTATCATCAGTGCCAGCAGCACGATGCCCCATGTTGCTCGGGCGCATCGTTTTGAAGCAACAGAATACATATCAGGATGAGAGTGCATAGCGGGCCCCTGGCCGTCAGAAGCCGTAGTTCAGCGCGAGCAGACCGCTTGCTTCTGCATCGGTCTCGACCAGCGGGCTACCACGGGTCTGGTCGGTGTAGTGCGTCACGCCGACACTTGCGACCGTGGACCAATGGGCATCGAAGGTATGCTGCCAGGCAAGGGCGGCCGAGTAGGCATAGATCCCGCTGTCTGCCATGAACCTCGAAAACCCGGTGCGCTGGCTCTGGATCGGGCTGACCCCGAAATACGTCTGGTTGTAGCGACCATCACCGGCATGCGCATCGATATCGAGCGTGACGGTATCGCTCTGGCTGTGATAGGCGATGCCTTCAAACCCTAACCGGTAGCGATTGCCACGCTTTTCACCCGCCAGGCGCAACTCCGCCTCGGCACTGGCCGACAACCACGGTGTCAACTGCTGGGACACGGTAAAGTCGCCCACCGTCGCGCCCTTGACAGTGCCCATGCCGGCAAGCTCGTTGGAGCCTGGCCGCCCAGTGCTGTTTTTCTCGCTGCGCCCGAAGTCGTAGTTGAGCGCCGCGCTCGCCCCGAACCCCGAGGGAGACTGCCATTGCACGCCCAGCCCCTTGATGCTGTCGGCGAACAGGATCCCGCTTTGTACTGTGAGCATCGGCAACAGCTGACTGCGGTATTCGTCGGCGCCCATGTAACGGGGCAGCACGGCCATGCCCAACCCAAGATTGACGTTGACTGAATCGCCCAATAACGACTGACTGCCTGATGCGCCAGCCTCCTGAGCCTGCACATGACTGACCGTCAGCACGACGGCAGACGCGAGCAGCATTTTGAACAACAGCGGGCCTCGTTGAGACAAAGCGTTTAAAAATTTCATGGTGATACTCCAGTTCCAGCCAGAGGAAGTGAGGGTGAAGGTTCTGCGCCACACAGCACGCGATAGATATCCACGCGGTTCTGCTGCAGCTCGTTGATGGATTTTCGAAGCGTCAGGTCGGTCTGGGCCACGCGAATTGCCGAGATCAGAGGTGCAGTGCGGTCAGCACTGCCTGCGTCCAGTTCGAAGGACAGACGACGGATTTTTTCCTGAACCAGCGCGACCTGCTCGGCTTCAACACGCACGTGATCAACCGCCTGCTGGCGTCGAGTCAGCGCATCAGCCATTTCCCGGAAGGCAGCCTGAATGGCTTTTTCATACTCGGCCACGGCGATTTGCTCGCGCACCTGGGCCAGGTCCAGATTGGACTGATTGCGCCCGCCATCGAACAGCGGCAGGTTCAGTTGCGGATTGAACAGCCACGCGCCGCTGCCGCCACTGAACAGCGTGCGCAAGCCATCACTCTGAATGCCCACGCCAGTGCTCAGCCTGATGGAAGGAAAGAACGCCGCGCGCGCCGCGCCGATATTGGCATTGCCGGCCTTGAGCGTTTCTTCGCGCTGGCGGATGTCGAACCGATCGAGCAGACGCTGGGACGGCAAATCGCGCAGCCACGTCGGAGTGTCCATGGCACTCGCAGTCACCGGCATCGCTTCCAGTGTCATGGTGGGCAGCGGATCCGAGTAGCCGGTGAGCAACAGCAAAGCCTGCAATGCCGTGGCGTGCTCACTTGCAGCATCGTCCACTTGCTGACGGGCATTCAGGACGTCCATGCGCTGCACGGCAAGTTCGTCAACCGAGATGGCGCCCAGACGCTGCTGGGTCTCGGCCGCCTTGACCAGCATCAGACGAGCGTCGGTGACTGTCTGTGCATCCAGCTGCATGGCTGCGGCCAGACGCTCGGCCAGATAGGCTTGCGCCACCTCGGCGATCAGGGCACTGCGTGCGGCCTGCTGGCCGTAAGTGGTCGCCAGGTAATCATGGCGAGCCGCATCGGACAGACTGCGCACGCGACCGAAGAAGTCCAGCTCGAAGTCGGAGACACCCAACGACGCAATCGAGATGTTCTGGCCATAGCGCTCGTCGGCGGCCGCGTTATCAAAATGCTGTCGATTACGCTCGATGCCCGCCGCCACGGTCGGCAAGCGATCTGCTCGGGTCACGCCGCGTAGAGCCCTGGCCTCCTCCACACGCAGTTGTGCAACGCGAAAGTCGCGATTGAAGCCGAGGGCAGATATCACCAACAGCTTCAGTTCACCGTGAGGCGACAGTTCGGCAAACAGCTGTTCTTCGTCCTGCGTGAAGTGGACGTCGGCAGGCGTTGCGTCACCTGCCGCAGCACTGATCGTCGGGGCTGACGACTGGCTCGCAGGAACCGGCAGCGCAGGCCGCGTGTACGCAGGTGCCAGAGAGCATCCGGCCAGCGTCAACGCCAATACCCCTACCAGGCTCAGCGAGCGGGAGGTTTTTATAGGCTTGGACAGCGCAGTGTTCATCGGCATAGGATCAGTTCGCGACGGTGGGGTCTGAACGCAATCCTGAACGGTGACTTTCAATAAACCGTTCGTGAATTATCAAGATTTGATGAAGAGGCGCTTCGTGTCAGGTAAACGTATTCTTGTGGTCGAAGACGACAGCGACAGTGCCAGTATTCTGGAGGCCTACCTGCTGCGTGACGGTTTCACCGTGGCGCTTGCCGAAAACGGGCAGCGTGGCATCGACATGCATCGCCAGTGGAAGCCTGACCTGATTCTGCTGGACGTGATGCTGCCCCTGGTCAGCGGCACCGACGTACTGTCCGCCGTAAGGCGCTGCAGCGACACACCGGTGATCATGGTGACCGCCATGGGCGATGAGCCTGAGAAACTCGGCGCCCTGCGCTATGGCGCTGACGATTATGTGGTCAAACCCTATAACCCCAAGGAAGTGGTGGCTCGCGTCCACGCGGTGCTGCGCCGCTCTCAGCCGAGCGGCAACAACGAACGTCATCTGCACTACAAGGATCTGGTAGTCGATCTGGACGCGGTGACGGCGTGCATCGGGAGCCCCGACAGCGTCGCTACGGTGCTGGACCTGACGCCAACCGAATTCAAGATCCTCGCGACGCTGCTGAAGACGCCGTCCAAGGCATTCACTCGCGAAGAACTGCTGGAAATCTGCCTGCCGGAGAGCGAGGCGCTGGCTAGAGTGGTTGACGCGCACGTTCACAATCTGCGGCGCAAGCTCGAAACCCACGGCATCGATAACGTGCTGGTGACCGTCCGTTCTGTCGGCTATCGATTCAGGTAAGCCCCATGTCACGTCGTTTGAAATTCAAACCAAAGCCGCTGTGGCACTGGGTCGGCATGCGCATGAGCATGCTCGCTGTTGGTGCAGTCATTGTGATTGCGTTCTGCATGTGGCTGCAGATCACAGTGTCGGACACGATCACACTGCATGGCATGCCGCCCGAGGTGCAGGCCGAGTTCGAGCGCCTTCAGGCGCACCCCGAGGAGGACCTGGCACGCCTGCGAGCGCTGTTCGTTGAGTATTACCCGGTGGAAAACCTGCTGCCCGGCATCGCCAACAAGGAGTGGTTGTGGCTGGCGGGGCTTGTAGCGACGGCCATCCCCGTCATCATCTTTTTCGGCTTTCTGTTTTCTCGCCCCTTGTCCAGTCAGTTCTCGCTGGTGGCCCGGGGTGCGCGGCAGGTCGCACAAGGCGACTTCAAGACGCGTCTGCCATCGGAAGACGGAGGCCCGGACGAACTGCAATCGCTGGTCAGCGACTTCAATTCCATGACCCGGCAACTGGAGCGCTACGAGCTGGAAGTCAGTGAGTCCAGCGCCATGATTGCGCATGAGTTGCGCACCCCGCTGAATGCTGCGATGGGCCGCGTGCAAGGCATGATCGACGACGTCTTTCCGCGTGATCTCAACCAGCTGCACATGGTCAGCCGACAACTCAATCAGTTGAATAAACTGGTCAGTGACTTGCACCTTCTGTCATTGGCCAGCGCGGGCCAGCTGGCACTCAACAAAACGGTTTTTTCGGTCAACCGACTGGTGACGGAGCGTCTGGACTGGTTTGCCACCCAACTCAGCGAGGCCGGCATAAAGGTCACAACCGACATCGCGCCGGACTCAGCCGTGACGGCGGATCGGGATCGAATCGGCCAGGTGGTCAACATCCTCGTGGACAACGCGCTGCGCTATGCATCCATGGGCGGGGAACTGCAAATTGCCGGCAAGGCGACCGCAACGGAGTTCGAACTCACCTTTGCGGACCGGGGTCCAGGCTTCGGATCAGAAAACCTTGAGCAAATATTTGATCGCTTCTGGCGTGCAGAGCGATCCCGAGCACGTTATTCGGGTGGCAGCGGCCTGGGTCTGTCCATCGCTCGCGCCATCTGCCTGGAACACGACGCCACGATCACTGCACGCAATCGGCCCGGCGGCGGGTCGGTGATACGGCTGAGCATTCCAGTCTGACGACTGCGTGAACAGACCGGAGACGGGCAGCCTGCAAAGGCCGCCCTGCTTCACTCATCCCGTTCGCAGCATCGTTGAGATCACTGCGCCCCGGCAACCTTCATGATCATCCGCGCCAGCAGATAGATACGGGGTGCCACGCTGTTCACTTCAGCGTATTCGTCAGCGGTGTGGATATTGCCACCCACGATGCCAAAGCCATCCAGCGTCGGTGTACCCACACTGGCCGACAGACTGGAGTCAGCCGCCCCGCCGCTGCCTTCGATGGTGAGCTTGCGTCCCAGCTCACCATAAATGCCCTGCGCCATGGCAACCAACGCGTCGGATTCAGGGGTTTGTGGCATCGGCGGCAAGCCACGCACCAGGCTGGTCTTGACCTCTGTATCCGGCACCAGACGGTTTTCCGACACTTTGGCCAGATCCTGTTCAATGCGATCAAACTCTTCCGGCAAGACCGCACGCACATCAGCCTTGGCGCTGGCCTGATCAGGAATTACGTTGGTGCGATCACCGGCCTTGAGCACGGTGAAGTTGATGGTGGTTTTCCTGGCTTCGTCACCCAGCTTCCCAAGCTGCAGAATCTGGTGCGCCACCTCGGTTGCCGCATTGCGCCCAAGCTCTGGCGCAACGCCTGCATGAGACGACTTGCCCTTGACCTCGACCAGCGCCGTTGCGACACCCTTGCGCCACACCACAAGCCCGTCTGCCGGGCGGCCGGGCTCCAGATTGAGCGTGACGTCATGCTCTTTGGCGGTTTTCTTGATCAGCTCGGTGCCGACGCTGGAGCCGGTTTCCTCACTGGCGTCCAGCAGCACGGTGATCTGCGCGTAGTCGGTGAACTTGAGGTTATTCAGCACTTTCAGGGCGTAGACAGCGGCAACGATTCCGCCCTTGTCGTCCATCACGCCGGGGCCGTAGGCTCGCCCGTCCTTGATGGTGAAGGGTCGCTCTGCTGCGGTGCCTTCCTTGAAGACCGTGTCCATGTGCGCCATCAGCAAAATCTTTTTCTTGCCGGTGCCTTTGAGCGTGGCAATCACATGATTACTGGGGTCCGGTGTGTTCGGTACAAGCTCGATGGTCGCGCCGAGCTTTTTCAGCTCTTCAATCGCGATGTCGCCCACCTGATTGATACCCGGCGCGTAGCCGGAACCCGAGTCGATGTTGACCAGGCGCTCCAGCAGCTTCAAGGCCTCACCCTGATACTGCTCGGCGTCGGCCTGGATCTTTGCGTGAGGCTCGGCCAGCGCGAAGGGCGCAAAAGCGGACAAGGCAAGCGCAAGGCCCAGACCCACGGCACGTGGTCGGCGAGAAAGTGTGATCATCCTGAATACATCCTTTTGACTGACATTGAGTGTGCTGACACACCTTACAACAGGAAAGTACACTTTCAACGGCGCGGTAACGCCCCACCTGACGCTCGCCCTCGAAATGTCTGCATCCAGTGGAGCCCGCCTCGCCCATGAACGGATCACGTTGTAAAATCGATCAACTTCCCAACCAGGACCGCACCCCATGGTCGGCATTCAAAAAGCTGCGCAGATTGGCTTCTCTTCCCAGGCAGGCACCTATGCCAAAGGACGCCCCAGCTACCCTATCGAGCTGCAAGCCTGGCTCAGGAATAAGCTGGGAATAGATTCTGAATCAACCGTGATCGACCTGGGTGCAGGCACCGGCAAGTTCACGCGGCTTTTGAACTCAATAACCCGGGATGTTGTGGCAATCGAACCTGTCGAAGCCATGCGGGCGGAGTTCTCGAAGGCCCTCCCGGACCTCAGTATTCTGAACGGCACTGCCGAATGCATTCCGGTCGATTCGAGCACTGCAGAGGCAGTGGTGTGCGCTCAGGCCTTCCACTGGTTTGCCAGCGAAAGCGCGCTTGCCGAGATTCATCGAGTTCTGAAACCGGGTGGCAGACTGGGGATGATCTGGAACGTGCGGGACGAGTCGGTCGACTGGGTGGCCGCCATTACCGACATCATGACGCCTTACGAAGGCGATACGCCGCGGTTCCATACCGGGCTCTGGCGGGCGCCTTTCAGCGGCCCTCATTTTTCAGAGCCGCAGATGACCTGCTTCAAGTACGTGCATTCAGGCAGCCCGCAGGAGGTCATCCTCGACCGTTTCCTCTCGGTGAGCTTCATCGCCGCATTGCCGCCAGCCGATAAAGCCAACGTGACAGAACAGCTGCACGCGCTGATAGCCACTCACCCGTCTTTGAAGGGCCGTGAAATCATCGAATTTCCGTATCAGACCCAGGCCTATCTCTGCCACCGGATCAATTCAGAATAAGGGGGTGGTGAGTCGCGGTGATGGCTGAGACAGGTTACTGACCTGCACCCAGACTCGACGAGCAAGGGCGTCGCAGGCACAAAAGGCCGGAAAACCCCTGAAACGCAAAAACCCGCCAAAGGGCGGGTTTTTGAGGGCTATCAGAGGCTTTGCAAGCTGCCTTCGAAACCTTGTCTGGCTCCACGACCTGGACTCGAACCAGGGACCCAGTGATTAACAGTCACTTGCTCTACCAACTGAGCTATCGCGGAATGAGCGCTATGTTACTGATTCACAAAACGAAGTCAAGCCAGCGCAGTAAATTTTTTTGCTCTATATCCCCATCTGACTCATCGCCAGCCGTGCAAATGCCGGGGTCGTAGACCTGTCAACTTGCGCCTCAATGTGGGCTCAATGCGTGTAGCCATACCCAAAAATGGCCGATTTCCCCTTTCAAGAAATACCTTGTGATGCCGACACCTGATCTAGGCAGCCTCATTCTCACGTCGCAGGTATAAAAACAATGGCCACGCTAAAAACTGTGCAAGCACGCTACACCGCAACATTCGTGGGATTCATGGCGCTGGTCATTCTTTTGACCGTTTATGGCATCGGCCAATTCGTGACCCCAAGGCTCACCGCGACTGACGAGAATATGCTGACCGCAAAGGCAGCTGACATCAGCGACGAGATCAAGACCGAGCTGGCGCGCGTTCAGGCTCAACAGCGTGCGATCACCGAGCTGGTGCCGCAGTTGTCCAGCGACGACATCGACCGCCTGTTGCCATTCCTGGTCAACCAGTACGGCGAGGCCAAGGTATTTGGCGGCGGCATTTGGCCGCTGCCTGATGCACGCACCCCAGGGCGTGCCAAGCACAGCACCTTCTACCACCGCGATGCGTCGGGCAAGCTGATCGTCAACACCCACTGGAACTCGCCCGAGTCGCTCAATTACTTCGAGCAAGGCTGGCATAAAGGCGGTTTGAACTCGCCTGCCGGCCAATGCGCCTGGGCGCCTGCCTATCAGGACGCTGCAAGCCCTGAACCGCGCACCAACTGCGCCATGGCGATCACCAAGGACGGCAAGCCCTGGGGCGTATCGACCATCGACGTGACGCTGGGCTTTTTCAATCAGCTGGTTGAAGCCAAAGAGCGCGAAGTCAACGGTCGCATCATGATCATCGAGGCCGACGGCAAGATTCTGTCGAACGTGCCGGGCAGCAGCGACAAGATCGTATTGCGCAATATCTCCGAACTGGCTGCACAGTCGCCCTTCATCAACGGCATCAAATCGGCCTTGGCGGCCAAGGGCGCCGGCACCTCACGCCTGACCTATGACAACGCTGACGGCGAAGAGTCGACCCTGTTCCTGATGCCGGTCGCAGGCACGCCCTGGTTGTTGGCCGTGTCGCAGAAAACAGCCTTGCTGAAAAGCCAGAGCGAAGCGGTCCTCAAGACGTTGGCCTGGCTGCAGATCCCGATGGTTCTGGTATTGCTGGTGCTGATGGTTGTCGCACTGCGCGCCTTGATGCATCGCCTGAATGTGCTCAAGACCAACATCGATACGCTGTCGGCCGGTGACGCTGACCTGACCCGCCGCATCGCGGTCAAGGGCCAGGACGAAGTGGATCAGGTGGGTGAATCCGTCAATCGCTTCATTGCCTACCTGCAGCGCATGATGCTGGAAGTCAGCAGTTCCACCAGCGAGATTGCCAGCGGTATTGAACAGTTGCGCAGTCAGTCGGGCAACACCAATGCCATTCTGGTCCGTCACGCCAACGAGACCGATCAGGCCGTTACAGCGATCACTGAAATGTCGTCCACGGCCGACGAAGTCGCCCGCAGCGCGGCACAGACTGCCAGTTTCACCCAATCGGCCAATGAAAACGCGCAAATCTCCAAGACCGTTGTAGCCGATGCATCGGACAGCGTGACCGCACTGATCAGCGAAGTGGACTCTGCCACCAGCAAAGTGCAGTCGATGGAGCAGGACGCCAAGCGCATCAACGCCGTATTGGCGGTGATTGGTGAAATCGCCGGTCAGACCAACCTGCTCGCACTCAACGCGGCCATCGAAGCAGCACGGGCCGGTGAACAGGGTCGCGGGTTTGCGGTGGTGGCTGACGAAGTACGCGCCCTCGCCGCCCGTACCCAGGCCAGCACCTCGGAAATCAACGAGATGCTCAGCAGCCTGCAGCAGGGCGTCAGCGCAGCGGTTGCAGCCATGGAAAAAACCCGTCAGAGCTGTCAGGCCACCGCCGGCAAGACCACGGCAGTGACCGCAGGGCTGGATGACATGACCAGTTCGGTGCTGCGCATCAACGACCTGAGTACGCAGATCGCTACGGCCGCCGAGGAACAAAGCGCGGTGTCCGAGGAAATCAGTCGCAACATCATCGCTGTGCGTCATATCGTCGAAGAGCTGGTTGAGGGTGGTTCCAGCAACGAGCGCAGCACGGCGGCACTCTCTGAGTCCAATACCCGCCTGATCGCCTTGGTACGTCGCTTCAAAGTCAGTTGAGGCCTGGGCGAACCTGACGCAGCGCGCGTCAGGTTCGCTGCGCCGTGATGCGCCATTGTACAAACTCCCCACCGTCAACTATACCGCTCAGGCCTTCTGGCACGTTGCGTTGCTCAAGCAGCGCCAACTCAAACAGCAAAAGGATGAGCGCCCCATGAACACCACTCCCTCCGTCACCGTGACTGTCGTAGGCGGGCCCAGTGCATCGGTGCCCTGGCAGCAAGGCATGAATGCGCAAGCTGCACTGGAAAGCGCTTATAACCAGATCAACAGCACCGCAAAGTTCACCTACGCGCTGCAGTATTACGGCAGTCAGTTCGGCTATCTGGTGATGATGATCAACGAGACCTATGACTCCTTCGTCTCATCCTCTGCACCGTATTTTTATTGGGAGTTCCTGGTCAACGGGGTGGCCTCGCCCACTGGCATCGATGGGGTCACGCTAAATGCCGGTGACGTGATCAGCTTCGAATTCGAAGCGTATAACGCGACCAAGCACGCGTTATCGACCGTGGCCGGTAAAAACGAATCGCAGTCGACGTCGGGCGCTCGCTGACGTCTGCCCGGCAGATCAGACCCGGATCTGCGCTCAAATCGCCGCTATTTGATCAGATAGCGAAAGGTGTTTTTCACTCCGGAAACCGTTACCGACTTGCCCTCGACAATCCGCGACTGCTACCGAAAGGTTTCAGCTGCGGCCACTGACGGGCGCATGAACAGTGGATGGCAACTGCCCTGCAGCTGCGGGTTGATCACCCGGCCTTGTGGCGAGACGTCATAGAGCCCGGGGAATCGCCCTCAATGCCTTTGTACAGTGCACGCTTGGAGTAATCCGGGGCGTCCTTGCTCAGCGGCTGGTCATTGCTCGATTTCTCGCTTTTGCTCCTCCTCACGCTCGCGCGCCAGCGCAGCCTGCTCCGGCTGGCGGGTCTGTCGTTAATTCGACCGCTGTGGTGCCCCTGCCACCCGTCACTCGAGTGTCATCTGCATCTGTTTTGCTGGCCGACTCAGTACTTCAGGAGCCTGCCCGCCATGTTCAGGATTATTCAACCTCATCGCTGGAAGCTCGCTGCGCTGTTGATTGCCTGCAACCTGGGACTGCTGGCGTTTCTCGCCTTTGGCGACATCAAATACGTCAGCGAATGGAAGTGGCTCGACATCGTAGGCAAAGGCGGTTCTGCCCTGCTGTCGCTGGTCTGGCTGTTTCTGGTGTTCAAGAGTCGTCCTGTCGGACGCGCAACCAATTACCTGGCGATCGGGCTGATCTGCGTGTTCTTTTCCTGGTGGATCGACGCGCTGGACGAGTTCATTCGACTACCCGCCGAGATCGAGTGGGACCGCTGGCTGGAATCCGGTCTCATGCCGGTCGGTCAGATTCTGTTAACCATCGGCATTTGCCACTGGAACCACAAGCAGTTGGCGATCAGCGCGCAGATGGAGAAGCGCGAACGCGGCTTTCGCGAGCATCTGCTTTACGACAAGCTCACCCCGCTGGGCAGCACCGATTACCTCAAGCGTCAACTGGTGCTGAACCTGGAACAGAGCCTGACGCAGCAACAACCGTTATCGCTGCTGGCGGTGGACGTGAATGACTTCAGCGTGATCAACTCCACTTACGGGTACGCCGAAGGCGATGAAGTGTTGTCGGCGCTCAGCCATCTGCTGGTGTTGAACCTGAGGCGTCAGGATCTGCTCTGCCGCCTGGTCGGCGACCGTTTTGTAGTATTGCTGCCCGGCACCGGTGAAAGCGAGGCCAAGCTGCTGGCGCTCGAATTGCAGCAAGCGGTTGCAAGCCTGGCCCACAAGACACGATTGCATAGCGAGCGGATTCATCTGTCTGCCAGTGTGGCGGTGGTGATGGCTCTCACCGAAACGCCGGACAATCTGCTGCGGCGCCTCAATCTCGCGCTGGCGCGTGCTCGTCACCCAATGACGCGCACAGCCTGAGGGGCATCCATGCCCCCTCAAAAGCGATGGACAAGAAGCCGACAGCCGCTTCATTCCTGGCCACTATCGCTGGACCGTCAGCACACCGACCCTGATCCAGCGCCTGTTGCGCTTCGATTGATAACGCAAGTCAGCGCTGTCTGCACAGCTTGTAGCCCAGGCCATGCGCGGTGTGCAGCAGCGGAAAGTCGAAACCATCGTCCAGCGCGCGCCTTAACAGGTGAATGTTACTGCGCAAGCTGCTGTTGTTCGGGGCGTCGCGCCCCCAGACCAGATGCTCCATTTCGGCGCGCATCACAATATGCGGGCTCTTGCGCATCAGCAGTTCCAGCAGCTTCATGTTGGTCGGGTTGAGTTTCAGCGGCTTGCCGGCCCGGCACACTTCGAGGGTGTCCAGATCGTACGTCAGGTCGGCCACGACCATGATGCGGTTGTCCTTGCGTTGCCGACGTCCGACAACCGCCTCGATCCTCGCCAGCACTTCGGACATCGCAAAGGGCTTGGTGATGTAGTCGTCGGCACCGACCTTGAAGCCGATCAGGCGATCCTCCAGCTCATCGCGAGCACTAAGCATCACGATTGCCACTTCCGATTTCGAGTACTGACGCAGGCTTTGGCAGATCTGGTTGCCGTCGATACCCGGCAACATGATGTCCAGAATGATTGCATCGAAGGGTTTGGATGCGGCCAGGTGCAGCCCGCTCAAACCATCGAGCGCACCTTCGACCGCATGGCCACGCAGCTCGAAGAACTCCACCAGGTTGTCGTGGATGTCACGGTGGTCTTCTATAACCAGAATATTCATTGCAGCGCCTTCTTGTTTTTCTACCCGACCCGCTGCCAGCGGAGCTAACCCGGACATCACACCACAGACTCGGGGCTGCGGATGATCAGTGTATCGCTGCGTTGCACCTTACGGACGTCGTTCAGGGGTTGCTGCAATCTGGACCGACCATAGAAACATAGCGCTACCACAAACATCACCAGCCACACGACGAGCCCTGCCCAGAATGTGTGCGACATATAGTGCCAGCCTTGCAGGACACGTGTCGTGCCATAGATCAAGCCCAGCACGGTCACCGCAGCAAACACCAGACGGGTATAAGGCCAGGCGTGGCGACGGGCGACGAAATACAGCGCAAACAGGCTGAACGCGCTGGACGCATGACCGCCGGGCCAGCAACGACCTGCGCCTGCCTCATGCCACAGGGTGAAGTTCTTGTACCACTCGTAATGAGCCTGGGCGCCGCCATACAGCGTGGTTTCGACCGGGCAATAAACACTGGTGTGGCTTCAGGAAGTGAATCGCGCCGGTACTCAGCGCAAAAGCAACCACCACGTAGAAGAAGTCCAGCCGATAACGGTGCGTGAAACGCAACGGAGCAGCGATCCGCGCGCGGCCTGCCCAGTGCATCAGTCGGCCATTGGGGCGTTTTTCCAGCAACGGCCAGATGAACGACAGCAGTGCGCCGATTATCGCCACCTCCCCCGTCCAGTTCGGCAGAATACGAGCCCATTTATGGGTGATTTTCTCGAACAAATGGCTCTCACCCAGAGGAAACACACCCGCAGCCGGGTCATAGAGCATGTCGCTCAGCATCCGGTCCAGCCGGGTGAGGTCAAACGCCACGAAAACCAACACTCCCAGCAGCAACGGAATCATCAGGTTGCTGCCGTAAAATCTGAAACGACCACTGGCTGGTTTGATCAATTCAACTGCTCGCTATTGAGGTCTGCCCACTGTCCGGCCTTCATAGAACCCAGAATCCTGGGCCTGTGTGTACCGTCTATTTGAACGAAAACGGCTTCTGCGTAGGCGGCGGAGCGCTCATTGAAAGGCACGCCCAGCTTGCGCTCGAAATGATCGATGCAGCCGCTGTGTGTGACCAGGATGAGGTTTTCGCCGCGATTCTTGTGCGCAACCACGGCATCCTTGAAGCCACTGTCACAATCGTTGACCCAGTCCTGAGTCGCAACTGCATGGCCTGACACCCGCTCTGCGGTCTGCTGGGTGCGCGTCGTGGGGCTGGCAATCATGACAGCCTTGTTCAGCCCCAGCTTCTTCAGGCCAGCCCCGACGGCCAATGCCGCTTCACTGCCCACTCGCGTAATGCCATCCCCGCCATTCATGCATGGATTGCTGGATCGATCACAACGCTCACCATGCCGGATCATCACCACCACATCGCCCTGCAACCAACGCTTATACAGACCGGACTTTGTCAGATTGCTGTCTGCGCTCAAATCAACGACATGAGCGATCGAGAACACGCTCCAGGCCCAGGCGCACAGCGTCGCCACAACGACCGCCATGCCCATGAGAGCGATGCGCCGGTTGCTCAGAAAGGACTTTCCGGTTTCCGGCTTGAGAACCAGCACGTCGGTTGCTGCCGAAGATCTACTTATTGAACTACGCACCACGTGGCTACCCCTGCTTGAACAGACGCCGAGGCTGAGCGCCAGGCAGAGCCGGCTGCATCACCCTCACATGGCGGCAAAGATAGGGTCGCAGTCGTACGGAAGCGGTGAAGAAGATGTGAAAAAGAAGTTGGGACCAGGCTGACAGGCCCGCTCAGCGCCATCCTCGGGTGCTGCATGGCGAAACGCACATGGCAACTGACTCCAATTTTTTTCTGAAATGCGCTGACAGTTTGGTAACCACCTCTCCCGCATCGGGTGAATTTCTTTCATCAGATAGAAAAGAGATCCGACACTCATACGAATAGGTATGACGACTTATAGACTGCCAACCGGCTCTTGCATCACCCATAAACATATCGAGCGCTTCTTAAAGGCTTTAGAACAAGGAAATTTGAAAATTAGTCGTCATACGACTATTGACATCGTCCTACAAGAACGCAAATAATCGGCTTAACGTTGTATGACGACATACTAATAAAACCTGATAACTACAATATCCATGAAGGTCATCATGAAAATCACCTCGGTCAACGTCGACGTCTTCACCTTCCCCTCCCGTCGCGCCGTAGACAGCGCAGGCCATGCCCACCCGGGCGAAGAAAAAACGGTCAAAACTGCCATGCTGCGCATCGCCTGTGACGATGGCAGCGAAGGCTTTGCTTTCGGCGCACCTGAACTGGTTCGCCCGCACGTCATCGATTCGTTCGTGAAAAAGGTACTGGTCGGTCAAAACCCGATGAACCGCGAAAAGATCTGGCAGGAACTCGCCCACTGGCAACGCGGCAGCGCCAGTCAGTTCACCGACCGGGCATTGGCCCTGGTGGAACAGGCACTGTGGGACCTGGCCGGGCGCGCTTTGAAGCTGCCGGTTCACCAACTGCTGGGCGGCTACCGCGACAAGGTCCTGGCTTACGGTTCAACCATGTGCGGCGACGACTTGCCGGGAGGTTTGTCCACACCTGACGAGTACGGCCAGTTCGCCGAAAAGCTGGTTCAACGCGGCTACAAAGGCATCAAATTGCACACTTGGATGCCGCCGATCTCGTTTGCGCCCAACCCCCGCATGGACGTACAGGCTTGCGCCGCCGTCCGCGAAGCAGTAGGCCCGGACATCGCGCTGATGCTGGACGGTTATCACTGGTACAGCCGCACCGACGCGCTGTACATCGGCCGTGAACTGCAAAAGCTCGACTTCGCCTGGTTTGAAGAGCCCATGATGGAAGACTCCGCCGAGTCCTACGCCTGGCTCGCAGCCAATCTGGATATTCCGGTACTCGGCCCCGAAAGCATCGCTGGCAAATACCACAGCCGCGCCAGCTGGGTTGCCAACAAATCCTGCGACATTCTGCGTGCAGGGGTTGCAGGTGTCGGCGGTATCGGGCCTTGCCTGAAAGTTGCGCACCTGGCCGAGTCGTTCGGCATGGACTGCGAGGTTCACGGCAACGGTGCCGCCAACCTGGCGGTGGTAGGCGCGATCAGCAACTGTCGCTGGTACGAACGAGGCCTGCTGCACCCCTTCCTTGATTACGATGACGTACCTGCCTACCTCAATACGCTGGTCGACCCGATGGACAGAGACGGCTTCGTGCATCTTTCCCAGAAGCCGGGACTGGGCGAAGACATCAACTTCAGTTATATCGAGACGCACACCGTGCAGCGCTACTGACCGGCCACGCCACAAGGGCGACCAGCACGCCCTTGTCGCAGGCACATCAACAGACACGTGTCTTTATAACTATAAAAAAGGACCGCCCCCATGAAGCTCTGGCCCCAGCGCCTGCCCTGGCTGCTATGCCTCGCCCTGACGGCGACACTCACGCACACCCCGCCTGCCCTGGCACGCGGTGAAACCCCGGTCGATCAACTGGTGGTCGGCATGAGTATGATCAACCTGCTTTCCCTCGACCCCGCAGGCGCCACCGGCCTGGAAGTCTCCGAGGTCAACGCCAACGTTTACGACATGCTGCTGGAACAGGACGCGGCAAGCCCAGACCAGTTGATTCCCGCCCTGGCCGAGCGTTGGGAAATCAGTCCCGACCGCATGCGCCTGACCTTTCACCTGCGCCCCGCTGTGACGTTTCATTCCGGCAACCCATTGACCGCACACGACGTCGCCTGGTCGCTGCAACGCGTTGTCACCCTGAACAAGGCGCTGGCTTCGACCTGGAAGGCCTATGGCTACACGGCCAAAAACGTCAGCGAGCTGATGCGCGCCGAGGGTCCTTCGACCTTTGTGCTCGACCTGCCCAAAGCCACCGATCCGATGCTGGTGCTCAACACGCTGGCGACCTCGCCGAGCGCGTTTGTCATCGATCGCCTCACGGCACTGCAACACGCCAAGGGCGATGACCTCGGTGCAGGTTGGCTGACCACTCACACGGCCGGATCCGGTGCGTTCAAGCTGGACATCTGGCGCGCCAACGATGTCATCCTGATGAGCCGCTTCGATCAGTACTGGCGCGGCCAAGCCAAAATGCGCCGGGTAATCATGCGTAATATGACCGAGTCCCAGGCACTGCGCCTGATGGTCGAGCGTGGCGATCTGGATGTGGCACGCGGCATGGCCGCCACCGACATCAAGGCCCTGACACGGTCGGACGAGGTCACCGTGCAGACCATCCCGCGCGGCACGCTGTACTACGTAGCCCTGAGCATGGAACAACCGCTGTTTCAGGACATTCGGGTGCGCCAGGCGATTCGCGCATTGATCGACTATCAGGGCATCAATAATGTGGTCATGCCGCACTATGGCCTTATCAACCAGCGTCCGCTGCAACTGGGGCTGGCGGCCAGGCTCGACGATCCGGGCTACGCCCTCAACGTTGCTCAGGCAAAACGCCTGCTGGCCGAGGCCGGGTACCCGGACGGCTTCAAAATCACCATTCGCTCACTCACCGACTCACCCTTTATCAACATCGCCACCAGCCTGCAATCCACCCTTGCCCAGGCCGGGATTCAGGCCACGATCATTACCGGCACCGGCAATCAGATCTATGGCGCCATGCGTGATCGGCGCTTCGACATCCTGGTCGGCCGGGGCGGTGGTGGTGCCGAACGACACCCGCACTCCAGCCTCCGGGCACTCATCTACAACCCCGACAACCGGGAAGAAGCAAAGCTGAGCAACTTTCAGGGCTGGCGCACCTCGTTCTACGACGCCGAGATCAATCAGCTGATCGAACAGGCCGAGCGCGAGCGCGACGCAGCTCAGCAACTGGCCTATTACCAGCGCATTCAGACGCTTTATGACCAGAAAGCCGGCCCGATCATGCCGGTGTCGCAGATGACCGACGAAGTGGTCATTCACGCCGACGTCAGGGAATACATAGGTCACAGCGCCGCTACCACGCGACTGCGCGACGTCTACAAGCAACGCTGAAACCCCGCGTTCAATCGCTCAAGCCAAGGCAGGAATAACCATGTCGAGTGCATCGATTTCATTTTGGAGCAGTCGGGTCGCCAATGGCACCCGTCGCAGCGGATCAGTGGCGGCGACCCTGTTCGGCCTGCTGTTGCTCACTTTCTTTATCGGTCGGGTCATGCCGCTGGACCCGGTACTGGCCATTGTCGGCCCGGACGCAGACGCGGCCGCCTACGCCCAGGCTTTTCAGGAGCTGGGGCTGGACAAGCCGCTGACCACCCAGTTCGTCATGTACCTCAAGGACCTGTTGCATGGTGATCTGGGCAATGCCCTGCTCACCGGCCATCCGGTGATCGACGACATCGTGCGGGTGTTCCCCGCCACACTGGAACTGGCAACCCTGGCCATCCTGTTTGGTGTGCTGATCGGCCTGCCGCTCGGCGTTTACGCAGCCACGCATCAAGGCCGTGCCGGCGACCATGTTGCACGGGTGATAACCCTGTTCGGCTATTCCACGCCCATTTTCTGGCTCGGCATGATGGCGTTTCTGGTGTTCTACGCCTGGCTGGGCTGGGCCGGTGGCGTGGGCCGTATCGGCCTGGCCTACGACGGCCTGATCGAAACCCGCACCGGTCTGTTGCTGATCGACACCGCCCTGTCCGGCGACTGGGAGGCGTTTCGCAGCGCCCTGCGCCATATCCTGCTGCCAGCGGTGATCCTCAGCTTCAACTCGGTGGCGTACATCAGCCGCATGACGCGCAGCTTCATGCTTGAACAACTGTCGCAGGAATACATCATCACCGCCCGCGTGAAGGGCCTGTCCCAACGACGCATCGTCTGGGGCCATGCCTTCCGCAACATTCGTGTGCAATTGCTGACCATCGTCGCCCTCGCCTACGGCGGCCTGCTGGAAGGCGCGGTGCTGATCGAAACCGTCTTCGCCTGGCCTGGCTTTGGCCAGTACCTGACCAGCAGCCTGTTGCTGGGCGACATGAATGCGGTGATGGCCTGCGTGCTGCTGATCGGTCTGATCTTCGTGATCCTCAACCAGATCAGTGACGCCCTCTACAAAGTCTTCGACCCGAGAACACGCTGATGACGACTTCCCTGGCAAGCAGCACCAAACCCCTGGTTCAGGCCCCGACTTCGAGCCTGGAAGCGTTCGCCGCCAGCAGTGCACGCCTGATGCGTTTTCTGTTGCGCAACCCGATGACACTGGCCGGTTTGATTGTCATCAGCACCTTGCTGATCGTCGCTCTGTTCGCGCCATGGATCGCCACCCACGACCCGCTCGCCCAGGACCTGTCGGCCGCATTGCGTATGCCCGGCGCGCAAAACTGGTTCGGCACCGATGAATACGGCCGTGATGTGTTCAGCCGCCTGGTGTACGGCTCTCGGATCACGCTGTACATCGTCATGCTGGTCACCGTGATCGTCGGCCCCATCGGCCTGCTGATCGGCACGGTATCGGGGTATTTCGGCGGCTGGGTCGACAGCCTGTTCATGCGCATCACCGACATCTTCATCTCGTTCCCGAGCCTGGTGCTGGCGCTGGCTTTCATCGCTGCTCTCGGTCCAGGCCTGGAGCACGCGGTCATCGCCATCGCCCTCACCGCCTGGCCTCCCATTGCCCGCCTGGCGCGTGCCGAAACCCTGTCGCTGCGCAACGCCGATTTCGTGGTGGCCGTAAAGCTGCAAGGCGCCTCGGCGGTACGTGTGATCGGGCGCCACATCATCCCGATGTGCCTGTCCTCCGTGATCATCCGCCTGACCATGAACATGGCCAGCATCATCCTGACAGCCGCCGCACTGGGCTTTCTCGGCCTTGGCGCGCAGGCTCCGCTGCCTGAATGGGGCGCGATGATCTCCAGCGGCCGACGTTACATGCTGGAAAGCTGGTGGCTGGTCGCAGCCCCCGGCGCCACCATCATGCTGGTCAGCCTGGCCTTCAACCTGCTGGGCGACGGCCTGCGCGATGTACTTGATCCACGCAGCGAATAACAACAAGGACGACAGCCATGTCACAGATAAAGCTTGCGGTAGAAGATTTGCGGGTCGAGTTCAGCCACGCTGGCAAGACCACAGCAGCAGTACGCGACGTGTCCTTCAATCTGGGGCGGGAAAAGCTGGCGATTGTCGGCGAGTCTGGCTCGGGCAAATCCACGGTGGGTCGCAGCCTCTTGCGACTGCACCCGGCGACCGCCCGCGTCACGGCCAAGACCCTGCGTTTTGGCGATGTTGATCTGCTGGCGTGCAGCGAAAAGCAGATCCAGGGCATTCGCGGTCGGCGTATGTCGATGATCATGCAAGACCCGAAATACTCGCTGAACCCGGTGATCAAGGTCGGCGAGCAGATCGCCGAAGCCTATCTGGCGCACCACAGGGTTTCCAGAAAGGAGGCACGTGAACGCACTCTGGACATGCTCGCCAAGGTGCATATCCGCGAACCGGCAAGAGTGTACGAACTGTACCCGCACGAAGTCTCGGGCGGCATGGGGCAGCGAATCATGATTGCCATGATGGTCATCACCGATCCGCAGGTGATCATTGCCGACGAGCCCACGTCGGCGCTCGACGTCTCGGTGCGCCGTCAGGTCCTCAACGTGCTGGAGGAACTGGTCAGCGAGCGCGACCTGGGGCTGATCTTCATCAGTCACGACCTGAACATGGTCCGGCACTTCTGCGACCGGGTGCTGGTGATGTACGCCGGCCGCGTGGTGGAGTCGCTCAATGCCAGCGAGCTGGATCAGGCGCGTCATCCCTACACCCAAGGCCTGCTGGCCGCCCTGCCCAGCCTCGATCGTCCGCGCGCCAGCCTCCCGGTTCTGCAGCGCGATCCCCTTTGGCTCACTCACTGAGACTACGACCATGACCATGATCCAAGTCGATTCACTGAACTTGAGCTTTGGCACCGGCACGGCGCTGAATCAAGTTCTGCGTGACGTCAACCTGCAAGTCGAACCAGGCCAGTCGTTCGGCCTGGTCGGCGAGTCGGGCTCTGGCAAGACCACGGTCCTGCGCTGCCTGGCGGGGCAATATCATCACTGGACCGGCGCGCTCAGCGTGGCGGGCCAGGCGGTGCGGCGCAAGCTGGATGCCAGCCACTACCGCACCGTGCAGATGGTCTTTCAGGACCCCTATGCGTCGCTGCACCCACGCCACACCATCGACGCGGCGCTCAAGGAGCCGTTGAGCATTCACAAGATCGACGAGCGCGACCGGCGCGTGTGCGAGGTGCTCAACCGGGTCGGCCTCAACGAGAGCTTTCGCTTTCGCTATCCACACCAGTTGTCCGGCGGCCAACGTCAGCGCGTAGCTATTGCAAGAGCGCTGATTCTGGAGCCGCGCGTGCTGCTGCTCGACGAGCCCACCTCTGCACTGGACGTGTCGGTGCAGGCTGAAATCCTCAACCTGCTGGCGGACCTGCGTCATCAGCAAGGCCTGACCTATCTGATGGTCACCCATGACCTGGGCGTCGTCGCACACCTCTGCGACCGGGTCGCGGTGATGCAGCAGGGCCAGGTAGTGGAAACCCTCGACAGCAGCCAGCTGATCAACGACCAGGCCCGACACGACTATTCGCGAATGCTGATCCAGGCCAGCCGCGACATGGACGTCCGCCCGAGCGGGTGATCCAGAACCCGTCTGGCTGACGCTGACAACGAGCCCCTGCTGACACCGTGATCCCACGCCAGATTGGCCACGGAACCCGGCTGTCTGCGATTTGCTTCAACACACCCAATTCTCACTCAAACAAGAATAAAAAAATGAAAAAATCAATCGCTCTGCTCTCCCTGACCGCCCTGTTCCCAAGCGCATGGACCCATGCCGACAGCGCGTACATCAACTACCGCCACCAGTACGCCGAAAGCACGCGCATGCACGCTGACCGGGTCAAATTCGGCACACGCCTGGACAGTGGCTGGGGCTTTGAAGGTGAACTCAAATACAAGACTGCTGGCGACCGCCAGGACGTGGCGTTCGACAACACCGTCGGCAACGGCCATGAATTGACGGTCAGCTATCAGCACCGGCTCAACGACAAATGGCTGCTCACGCCCTCGCTGGCGCTGGAAAGCATCGAGAAGTCGACGGCCTACAAGATGGGGCTCAAGGTCGGCTACAAAGTGACCGACCAACTGACTGTATCGGGCCGCTACCGTTATGACTCGATCAAACTGGACCGCGACAAGGTCAACCGTGACATGCCGGATAACCAGATGAATGACCAGTCGGTCAATCGCTATGACGTGTGGCTCAACTACGCGCCCAAGGGACCGTGGACCTACGAGTATCAGTTCACCTGGTTTGATGCTGACTATATTCGCTACGATAACGACAAAACCGATTACGAACAGAACGCTGCGTTTAAATACAAGTGGGACAAGAACTGGGTGCCTTTCTTTGAGGTGGGCGACATCAAGGTCAATTCCGAAGACGATAAACGCCAGTTGCGGCTGCGCGTGGGTGTGCAGTACAACTTTTTGTAGTTTGTAGTTTGTAGTTTGTAGTTTGTAGTTTGTAGTTTGTAGTTTGTGGACTGTGGACTGTGGACTCAGTGACCTGCGCGCTCGACTCAGGTCACCTTTTCGCCCCTCGGCGACCCACTTTGATGGGGCCAAAGTGGGCAAAGCCCCAGGCTCCGGTTGGGTCCGCCTGCGGCGGATTCCTTCGTCCTGACACTGATCCGGCGGTCGCTGCAACGGGCCATCCATGGCCCGGTGCAGCTCAATCGGCATCCATGCCGATTGCCCACCGGATCAGCGCCAGAGCTCAGCCTGCACCTTGCGTCGCATTCGGCGGTGTAGCGGCTATTGGGGGAGAAAAGCGCTGTTTTTTTGGGTGTACTGTGGCTTGGAGTGTTTGATTCTGATCCTGGATTTTTTGACATTGAGCCGATATTTCCGGTGAACATACTGGCCTCATCGTGGGCAAACGGAACGCCGCACGACTGACTTGGATGGCTTTTTCCGGAAGCTCTGGACTGTGGACTCAGTGACCTGCGTGTTCGACTCAGGTCACCTTTTCGCCCCTCGGCGACCCACTTTGATGGGGCCAAAGTGGGCAAAGCCAGGCTCCGGTTGGGTCCGGTTGCGGCGGATTCCTTCGTCCTGACACTGATCCGGCGGTCGCTACAACGGGCCATCCATGGCCCGGTGCAGCTCAATCGGCGTCCATGCCGATTGCCCCCCGGATCAGCGCCAGAACTCAGCCTGCATCTTACGTCGCGTTCGGCGGTGTAGCGGCTATTGGGGAAGAAAAGCGCTGTTTTTTTTGGGTGTGCTGCGGCTTGGAGTTTTGATTCTGATCCTGAATTTTTTGACATTGAGCCGATATTTCCGGTGAATATACTGGCTTCTTCGTGGGCAACCGGAACGCCGCCCGACTGACTTGGATGGCTTTTTTCCGGAAGCTCTGGAATATGGGCTCAGTGATCTGCGTGTTCGACTCAGGTCACCTTTTCGCCCCTCGGCGACCCACTTTGATGGGGCCAAAGTGGGCAAAGCCCCAGGCTCCGGTTGGGTCCGCCTGCGGCGGATTCCTTCGTCCTCACACTGATCCGGCGGTCGCTGCAACGGGCCATCCATGGCCCGGTGCAGCTCAATCGGCGTCCATGCCGATTGCCCCCCGGATCAGCGCCAGAACTCAGCCTGCACCTTACGTCGCGTTCGGCGGTGTAGCGGCTATTGGGGAAGAAAAGCGCTGTTTTTTTTGGGTGTACTGTGGCTTGGAGTGTTTGATTCTGATCCTGGATTTTTTGACATTGAGCCGATATTTCCGGTGAACATACTGGCCTCATCGTGGGCAAACGGAACGCCGCACGACTGACTTGGATGGCTTTTTCCGGAAGCTCTGGACTGTGGACTCAGTGACCTGCGTGTTCGACTCAGGTCACCTTTTCGCCCCTCGGCGACCCACTTTGATGGGGCCAAAGTGGGCAAAGCCAGGCTCCGGTTGGGTCCGGTTGCGGCGGATTCCTTCGTCCTGACACTGATCCGGCGGTCGCTACAACGGGCCATCCATGGCCCGGTGCAGCTCAATCGGCGTCCATGCCGATTGCCCAACGGATCAGCGCCAGAACTCAGCCTGCACCTTACGTCGCGCTCTGCGGTGTGACAGCTATAGCGGTGGGAGCGGGTTTGCTCGCGAAGGCTGACCTGAAGAAAAGACATCGGCTGAGTCTTCAAGCCCGGTTTGCGCTGACCAGCAGATCAATCCGGAGCGAGACTTCCAGCGTGCAGGTTGAGTCCGCCCATTCAGTCGCTATACAGCGCCTGAGTTCGGCGCAAGCGCATACGGCTGCCATTGAGATGCAGGTACATTGCCGCGCGCGCGGCGTCTACGTTGCCTTCGGCGATGGCGTTGTAGATTTGCCGGTGCTCGGCATTGATGCCCGCGAGGTAGGCGCTTCGGTCGCTCTGGCCGGTGTACGCCGAATTCATGCGGGTACGTGGGATCAGCTTGGTGCCCAGGTGCTTCATGATATCGATGAGGTAGGCGTTGCCTGATGCCTTGGCGATTCGTAGATGAAACTGGAAATCGGCATTGATGGTAGTCCCGGACTTCTGCGGCCCCTCAAGCAACGCGTCGAATGCACGCTTGAGTTCGAGCAGGGCCTCGGGACTGCGACGTTGCGCCGCCAGGCCTGCGGCTTCTACCTCAAGGCTGAGGCGAAATTCGAGCAGGTTCAGGACATCTGACACGGTGGCAATGGTTGCCGGACCTACCGAAAAACCTTCGGGTGGTGGCATGTCGAGCACAAACGTACCTACGCCATGGCGGGTCTCGACCAGCCCTGCCGCCTGCATGCGTGACAGCGCGTCACGGACGACGGTGCGGCTCACACCTTCGGCTTCCATGATGTGGATTTCGGATGGCAGCTTCTCGCCACGCTGAAGCACGCCGTCACGCATGCGCTGGGCAAACCGGTCGACCAGTGTTTCAGCCAGGCGTCGATGATTCTTTTGTGAGGAAAGCGCGTTGTCCGACATTGCAGCCTCAGTTCTGTCCAATACGCGAGTATAGGCTGCGATACCGACACAAAACACGCCTTGACTGAGGTTATACTCAGCGCCCCGACACGGACTTGATCTCCTCGCCATGGAACAACCCGCATCTCCCAAAGGCCGCCGGTCGAGCCTGACTCAGCAGCTGGTCGCCGAATTCTCGCGCAAGATTCGCGAGGGCGAGATTCAAAGCGGCGAAAAGCTGCCTACCGAACAAGTGATCATCCGTGAAACCGGAGTCAGTCGCACGGTGGTACGTGAGGCGATGTCGCGGCTGCAGGCTGAAGGCCTGGTCGAAACCCGGCATGGCATCGGCACGTTTGTGGTCGATTCAACACACCCTGATGATGCCCGTCAGGACGAGCCTTCCATCGGTACGCCTGGCGACGCGGTGTCGATCATCGAGTTGCGCCTGAGTCTGGAGCCGGAAGCGGCTGCCTTGGCTGCTCATCGCCGCACCCCAGAGCAACTGAGCGCCATTCGTCAGGCCCTCGATGAGCTGCACCGCTGCGCTGGCGCGGGACGCGACACCTTGAACGCCGACTTCGAGTTTCATCGGCGCATTGCGCTGTGTACCGCAAACAGTTTCTTCACTGACGCCATGAACCAACTGGGCAGCAGCATCCTGCCGCGGACCCGTAGCGGGTTCGGCAATATCGCGTCCATGCAGGTAGAAGACGATCCAGCTACCCAGCAGCGCGAGCAGGAGCAGATTTTCGAGGCCATCGCCCATCAGGACCGCGATGCGGCGCGAGCCGCAATGCGCCTGCACCTGATCAACAGCCTGCAACGCCACCATGCAAAGCATTAGCCACCCAAACCCTTATCGTTTACCATGCCGCCCGTCGGTTTCCGAGAGGAACTAACAGGGAATTCGCAGGCGTCGCGAGAACGCGCGCCAAACGAAACTGCCCCCGCAACTGTAGGCATCGAGCCTGCCCCATGACTGCCACTGGACACGCTCCGGGAAGGCCGGGGCCAGGCGATGACATGCCAGTCAGGAGACCTGCCGACCCGTTGCAGACCACTAACCGGCGGGGTGTCCGGGAAGGACATCCTGAGCGCGGCATACCTTTGCTGTGCCCTGCCCTCTATCGCGGGCCGGGGTGTATTTTCCTGATATGCATTGCGCCTCGAACCCGTTCGAATGGAGATTGCATTTCATGTCGCTGCCCCGCCTTGCCGTTCTTGCTGCCTGCCTGAGCCTGCCCCATCTGGCCTTGGCTGCGCCCACGCAGTACCCCCTGACGATTGAAAACTGCGGCTATCCGCTGACATTTGCGCATGCGCCGCAAAAAGCCGTGACCATCGGTCAGTCCGGAACTGAAATGCTCTACGAGCTGGGCCTGGGCGACAAACTGGTGGGCACATCACTGTGGTTCAACGACGTGCTGCCGCGCTTCAAGGCCCAGAACGACAAGGTCGAGCGCCTGGCCGACAACGACCCAAGCTTTGAGGCCGTGATTGGCAAGCGCCCACAACTGGTGGCCGTTCAGCTGGAATGGATGGTCGGCAAACAGGGTGTGGTCGGCACTCGCGAACAGTTCCATGATCTGAAGATCCCGACCTACCTGATGCCTTCGGATTGCGAAGGCAAGGACAATCTGGTCGGCGCAGACGGTACCCGCCTCGAACCGTTCCGCATCGACACCATTTACAAAAGCATCGAGCAGCTGTCGCAGATCTTCGACGTGCAGGACCGGGGCGATGCGTTGGTCGCTGGCCTCAAGGCGCGATTGGCAGCCGCCATCGCCAATGTCAGCCAGAATCAGTCCAGGGACGTGTCTGCAGTGTTCTGGTTCTCCAGTTCGGACCTCGCGAGCGACCCTTATGTAGCAGGCCGCAAAGGCATACCGGACTTCATGCTCAACAGTCTGGGCATGCGCAACATCGTCAAGTCCGACGAAGAATGGCCAACCGTGGGTTGGGAAACCATCGCCAAGGCCAATCCGAGCATTCTGGTCATCGCGCGCATGGACCGTCGCCGCTTCCCGGCCGATGATTACCTGAAGAAAATCGAATTTCTCAAGGCGGACCCCGTCACCCGCAATATGGACGCGGTGAAGCACAACCGGATCGTGATTATCGACGCCGATGGCATGCAGGCCAGCCTGCGTCTGTTCAGCGGTATCGAAGAACTCGCCAACGCCGCCAATCGCTTCAACGCCGCGCAGTGAAAAGTTCGGTAGCGCTGGGCCATGCGCTCTGGGTCTCGGTAGTACTGGTGCTGGCGGTGATCGCCGGTGCCGCCATTGGCGAGACTTCGATCAGCATGGAGGTGGTGTTTCAGGTCCTCGCCAACAAGCTGTGGGCCGCGGGCTACGTGCTTGACCCCATCGATGAAGGCATCGTCTGGAACTACCGACTGACCCGCGCGATTGTGGCCGCCGCCTGCGGGGCCGGGCTGGCCATCAGCGGCGTGGTGTTGCAGTCGCTGTTGCGCAACCCGCTGGCCGATCCCTACCTGCTGGGCATCTCCGCGGGGGCATCGACCGGCGCGGTGCTGGTGGCGATCATGGGCTTTGGTGCCGGCGCCATCTCCATGTCGGCGGGCGCTTTCACCGGTGCTCTGATGGCGTTTTCACTGGTTGCCCTGCTCGCCCATTCTTCGCGTGGCACCACGGCAGCCGGGCAGATCATTCTGGCGGGCATCGCCGGTTCGCAGCTGTTCAACGCCCTGACCTCGTTCCTGATCACCAAGTCCGCCAGCTCCGAGCAGGCGCGCGGCATCATGTTCTGGCTGCTGGGCAACCTCAGCGGCGTGCGTTGGCATTCAGTCTGGCTGGCGGTCCCAGTGGTTCTGGTCGGCCTGCTGGTGTGCCTGTGGCATCGACGCGCGCTGGATGCCTTTACTTTCGGCAGCGACTCGGCGGCCTCGCTGGGGATTGCGGTGCGGCGGGTGCAGATCGTCCTGATCGCCACGGCAGCGCTGGTCACCGCCGTGATGGTCTCGCTGGTGGGTTCGATCGGCTTTGTCGGGCTGGTCATTCCGCACGCCGTACGGATGCTGGTGGGCGTGCGCCACACTCGACTGCTGCCTCTGAGTGCGCTGAGCGGCGCACTGTTTCTGATTGCTGCCGACGTGCTTTCGCGGACGTTGATCAAGGGTCAGGCGCTGCCGATCGGGGTGATTACGGCGCTGATCGGCGCGCCGGTTTTCGCGCTGATTCTCATCCGGGGGAACCGCACTCGATGAACGCCTTCTCGTCTGCTGTCAACGCCCCGACACTCAGTTGCACAGGACTCGGCTATGCGGTCAGAGGTGCAACCCTTCTGCGCGACGTCGAGCTGTGCATCGCGCCGGGTGAAACGCTGGCCATCGTCGGTCCCAACGGTTCGGGCAAATCCACCCTGCTCAAGCTGCTCTCGGGTATTCAGAAGCCTGCCAGTGGCAAGGTCATGCTCGGCGAGCGCGCGCTGACGCAGATGAGCCGCCGCGACATTGCTCGCGTGCTCGCAGTGGTCGAGCAACAGGCCGAGACCAGCGATGCAGTCACCGTACTCGGCGCGGTCGAATTGGGCAGAACTCCCTGGCTGTCAGCGCTGGCGCCATGGAGCGAGGTCGACGACACGATAGTTCGACAAGCGTTGCGGGACGTCGACATGTTGCACCTGCTCAACCGCGCCTGGCATACGCTGTCGGGTGGCGAGCGACAACGCGTGCACATCGCAAGAGCGCTGGCGCAACGACCGGGCATTCTGCTGCTGGACGAACCCACCAACCATCTGGACATCCAGCATCAGCTGACGATTCTCGGGCTGGTCAAGGCCTTGCCAGTGACCACGGTCATTGCCCTTCACGACCTGAATCAGGCACTGGACTGCGACAGGGTCGCGGTGATGGAGAAAGGCCGCATGGTGGCACTGGGTGCGCCGGGCGATGTGCTGACGCCTGAGCGGCTGCTCGAAACGTTCGGCGTGGTCGGCCACTGGCTGACGGACCCTCTCGACGACACCCGCTTTCTGCGCTTGCGCCAACACCTGAAATAGCACCGACAGTCAGTAATTGTGCCCGGCGGGCTCAGCAAAGGTGCGCAGCGCGGCCAGTGACACTACAATGCGCGCTTTGCCCGCGTCGGATCTCGTTGCCATGTCCTTACCCAAACACCATCTGGAACTGCTCAGCCCTGCCCGGGATGTCAGCATCGCCCGTGAAGCCATTCTGCATGGCGCCGACGCGGTGTACATCGGCGGGCCCAGCTTTGGTGCCCGGCACAATGCCTGCAACGAGGTCAGCGACATCGCCGAGCTGGTGACATTCGCCCACCGCTACCATGCGCGAATCTTCACCACTATCAACACCATCCTGCATGACGACGAGCTGGAGCCAGCCCGAAAGCTGATTCATCAGCTCTACGACGCAGGCGTTGATGCGCTGATCGTCCAGGACCTCGGGGTCATGGAACTGGACATTCCGCCCATCGAACTGCACGCCAGCACGCAAACCGATATCCGCACGCTGGGGCGCGCCAAATTTCTCGATCAGGCCGGCTTTTCCCAGTTGGTATTGGCTCGCGAGCTGAATCTGCAAGAGATCCGCGAAATCGCAGACGCCACCGATGCGGCCATCGAGTTCTTCATTCACGGCGCGCTGTGCGTGGCGTTTTCCGGCCAATGCAATATCTCGCACGCCCAGAACGGTCGCAGCGCCAACCGTGGCGACTGTTCACAGGCGTGCCGTCTGCCTTATACGCTCAAGGACGATCAGGGCCGCGTCGTAGCGTTCGAAAAGCACCTGTTGTCGATGAAGGACAACAATCAGAGCGCCAACCTGCGCGCGCTGGTCGATGCTGGCGTGCGCTCGTTCAAGATCGAGGGCCGTTACAAGGACGCGAGTTATGTGAAAAACATCACCGCCTACTACCGCCAGCGTCTGGACGAGATCCTGGAAGACCGCACCGACCTTGCCCCTGCTTCCAGCGGCCGTACAGCGCACTTCTTTGTACCGGACCCGGAAAAGACCTTTCACCGCGGCAGCACCGACTATTTCGTCAGCGACCGCAAGATCGACATCGGCGCGTTCGACACGCCGACCTTTACCGGCCTGGCAGTCGGTACGGTCGAGAAACTGGGCAAACGCGACCTGATCGCCGTCACTCACGAACCTCTGTCCAACGGCGACGGCCTCAATGTGCTGATCAAGCGCGAAGTAGTGGGTTTCCGCGCCAACATTGCCGAGCTCAAGGGCGAGTTCGAAGAGGATGGTCAGAAGCGCTGGCGCTATCGCGTCGAGCCCAACGAGATGCCCGCTGGTCTGTCTCGTCTGCGTCCTGACCATCCGCTCAACCGTAACCTGGACCACAACTGGCAACAGGCCCTGCTCAAGACTTCTGCAGAACGCCGTATCGGCATCCAGTGGCAAGTCTCCCTGCGCGAAGAACGTCTGGACCTGACCGCGACCAGCGAAGAAGGCGTGAGCGTTGACGTACACCTGGACGGACCGTTTGGAGCAGCCAACAAGCCCGGGCAGGCGCTGGATCAACTGCGCGACCTGTTGAGCCAACTGGGCACCACGCTCTATCACGCTCAGGACATCCGACTGGACGCACCTCAGGCGTTTTTCGTACCCAACTCCCAGCTCAAGGCACTGCGCCGTGATGCTATCGAAGCGCTGACCGAGGCGCGTGTAAAAGTGCATCCTCAAGGCGGTCGCAAGGCTGAAACCACCCCGCCACCGGTCTACCCGGATTCGCATCTGTCATTTTTGGCCAACGTCTATAACCAGAAGGCACGAGACTTCTATCATCGCCATGGCGTGAAGCTGATTGATGCGGCCTACGAGGCCCATGAAGAAACCGGTGAAGTGCCGGTGATGATCACCAAGCACTGCCTGCGCTTCTCGTTCAACCTGTGCCCCAAGCAGGCAAAAGGTGTGACGGGCGTGCGCACCAAGGTCGCGCCGATGCAACTGGTGCATGGCGATGAAGTGCTGACGCTGAAGTTTGATTGCAAGCCGTGCGAGATGCATGTGGTGGGCAAGATGAAGGGGCATATTCTCGACCTTCCACTGCCTGGCAGCGCGGCGGCCAAATCAGTGGTTGGGCATATCACCCCGGAAGACCTGATGAAAACCGCACGCCAGCGCCCTTCGCGCTGAGTCCCCAATGGAGCAGGCCAGCCAGCCTGCTCCATTCCTGCAACGGCATTGCTGGTTCACGCCACCTTGAAACGACTCACCAGTTCCTGCTGATGTTCGGCAAGCCGTGCCAGTTCCAGGCTCGTCGAGGCAGTCTGCTCAGCTCCGGCGCTGACCTGGATCACCATGTCATTGATATCGGTGACATTACGATTGATGTCCTCGGCCACAGACGTCTGCTCTTCCGCTGCCGAGGCATTCTGCAGCGTGCGGTCACTGATGTTGACCACACCCTCGGCAATCTCTGCCAGAAAGGTACCGGCACGCACGATATTGCGCGCACCCTCCTGAGCCTTGTCGAGCGTCTGCTGCATTGAAGTAGTGGCGCGATCAGCGCCGGTTTGCAGGTTGGTGATCATCTGCTGGATGTTGCCAGTGGATTCCTGAGTCTTCTGCGCAAGGGTGCGCACTTCCGAGGCAACCACGGCAAAACCGCGCCCATGATCCCCTGCCCTTGCTGCCTCGATGGCCGCGTTCAAGGCCAGCAGATTGGTCTGCTCGGCAATCCCGCGAATGACTTCCAGCACCGAAGAAATCGCGTCACTTTCGTGCTTGAGTTCAGCAATGATCCCGGAGGTCTGCTCTGCCTGACCCGAGAGCTCCTGAATCAGCACGATGGTGCTGTCAATTTCGGCTCGGCCTTCATGGGTACTTTGATTGACCTGCTGGGATGCCTGCGCAGCGTCAGTGGTGCTGCGCGCTACGTCGCGGACCGTTGCGCTCATTTCATTGATGGCAGTCGCTACCAGTTCGGTTCCCTGCCGCTGCTGTGCCAGGCTCTTGCTGGTTTGCAGGGTCACTGCCGAGCACTCTTCAGCCGCCGTGGCCACCTGAGCGGTTGCGCTGCCGATCTCCTGCATGATGTCCTTGATTTCATGCGCCATGGCATTGAGGTTGTCTGCGATCTGGCCGAACTCATCCTTGCCCTGATACTCGGACCTGGCCGTCAGATCTCGGCGTGACAGCGAAAGCAAAGTGCGATTCACATCACCGACTGCAAAGTTGATGTTGCGAATGATCAGCCAGGACAACGTGAACACTGCCAATAAAGCGCCGATGACCGCGCCCAGGGTCACCCAAAGATTGCGGCTGGCATCATCGCGTGCCTGCGCCGCCAGGTTGCCGACGTCCTGACTGAGCGCGGTCTCGACTTCGCCCATCAGGTCGATGCGCCGGGTCGCGAATTCGAACCAGGCCTCGGGCTTCACCCCCAGCGCCTCACCCAGCGGTTTTTCAACCGCCAATCGTTGCAGCTTGCCGACTTCAAGCGCTGCAGCATCCTGTAACTTGCCGTCGAGCAGTTTCAGGAAAGGCTCGGAAGCCTGACGGCGAAAACCGTCGGAGTAGGCAGAGAACTCGCCCAGATTGCGACTGAAGCGCGACAGCAGTGCGGCATCAAAACGATCCTGGGGGAACACGATGCCGAGAATGAAACGCTCACGCCCTGCCCGCTCTTTCATCTCGATGAACTGGTTGAGTGCCGCCAGGGCATGAATCAGTGGTACATCATTGACGCTGGCCTCAAGCACGTGGGTATAGCCAATCAACGTCTGGAGCATTTCGGTGTAACGCGCGCCAGACTCGGTACCGTTGATGGCCAACTGATCGACCTGTTCCCGCGTGGGTTTGAGGCGCTCAAGCGCACCCAGCACCTTGGCAATCTGCGGATTATTGGTTGCGGGTATGGCACGTACGGCGCTGGCGGACGCATCGCTGTCGGCGCGCATGGTCTGCAGCCTGTCGCGCATCGACTGTCCTTTGCTGCCGATGAACACGCCGCTGGCGCCTCGCTCGCGCTGCAGGGCCGTAATCAACTGGCTCAGTTTCTGTGCGTCGGCAGTGGCCGTGACCGCGCCTTTCATGTCTTCCAGAGTCTTGTAGCTATCGACCACATACAGAGCCGCAAACCACAGGAAACCCAGCAAGGGGAACAGCAGAATCATCAGGAGTTTGAGCCGCAAAGGAGCGTTTCTAAGCATAATCCGTCAAGCCTCTTTCATGACCGCTGCGCAATGGCGCAAGCGTATCGATGCGTCCGGCTCAGACTGAATCGACCATCCCGATTCTATTTGGCCATCACCCGCTTTAATGGCCATGCAGTTTTCTTGCCCAGACTATGCGACTGAATAGGCTTTGCGACGAACGCACTCCATATGCGTGGTTTGCCATACCGGGTCGTTCTCCACGTCGATGACGCAGAATCCTTGCTTCTCCCAGAAGCGGATCGCGCCGGGCAGAAAGGGATGCGTGTGCAGGTACAGCACTTCTACGCCCTCGGCGTCGGCATGTGCCCAAAGTGCCTCGCACAAGCGGCTGGCAAGCCCGTCGCCTCTGTACGACGGCAGCACATACAGCCGGACAATTTCGACTGTTCTGCGGCCTGCGTAGTCGAGTTGCGCAAAACGGTGGTCGTACGGCAGATAGCCAACGGCAGCGATGATCCGACCGTCGTGGCGGGCAATCAGAAACTTGCCGTCCTGACCCTCTATATAGACGCGTTCAAAACCAGCCAGGTCGGCAGGAACAACAGCGGCGTCAAGCAGCGGGAATATCTCGGCCCTGGCAGACATGACAAACTCGACGGTCTGTTCGATCTCGCTGGGGAGCACTTCGGTAAAACGGATATTCATGGCGGCTTACCTGACTGGGGCCTGCAGATTAATACACTTGCTGCGCCGGCACGATGCCGTGCGGTTGACCTGTTCATGAGCTGACGCACGGGTGTCGTTGACAGCAGAGCAGATGCACACCTTTACAGCGCCGCACCGTTCAGACGCACCAATTGAAAGCAGCGTGGCGAATCATCCCATTCGGGGTGCGGCAGTGCACGTCAGGGCTGATACCCCTTGTAACACGCGGCCTGCGGCCAATCGAACTGATCCTCGCCCTGACTGGCACAACCTCTGCATAGGTTCAATCAACCCCACCTTCAATGTGGTCGGGCCGCCCTGGTTGATCGACGTTGATCGCCAGTCTCGCTGAGACCACAGGGCTACCCAGGCGCATCCGGCAACGTGGCCAGATCGCGCCCATGAACACCCATAAGAGAACAGGCAAAGGCGCCTGGAACCGAAAGGTTCCGGGCGCTTTTTTTTTGCTTCAAAAAACCTGATTGGCCTCGGCCGGGACTTGCTATGAACACCACAGTCTTACCCCTCAACGATGTAAAAAACCTGATCGTCGTCGGCAATGGCATGGTCGGTCATCATTGCGTCGAGCAGTTGATCGCAGGCGGTGCGCTTGATCGCTATCGCATTCACGTGTTCGGTGAAGAAGCACAGCGTGCCTACGACCGCGTGCACTTGTCCGAATACTTCACCGGTCGCGATGCCGAGTCATTGGCAATGAGCGAAATGGCCTTGTACGAACAGGCAGGCCTGACACTGCACCTTGGCGTGCCGGTACTGGAGATCGACCGCGACCGTCGCGAGATCATCACCGCAGACGGCTGCTTCAGCTACGACAAATTGATTCTGGCCACTGGCTCATTCCCTTTCGTACCGCCCATCGAAGGCGCACAGGGCAATTCCCGGCTGGTCTACCGCACACTGGAAGACCTCGACAACATTCGTTTCGCAGCCTCCAAGGCCCGTCGCGGAGTGGTGGTTGGCGGCGGTCTGCTGGGGCTGGAAGCGGCCAACGCACTGAAGTCCCTCGGACTGGAAGCGCACGTGGTCGAATTTGCGCCACGCCTGATGCCAGTGCAGCTTGATGAGCTGGGCGGCGCGGCCTTGAAGGCCCGCATCGAAGCGCTGGGCGTCGGCGTGCATTTGTCCCGCGCCACACAGTCGATCAGCGATGGCAAGCAATACCGTTATCGCATGAACTTCGCCAACGACGAATTCCTTGAAACCGACCTGATCGTCTTCTCTGCCGGTATTCGCCCGCAAGACGCGCTGGCCCGCCAGTGCGAGCTGGAACTGGGTCCACGAGGCGGCATTGCGATTGACGAACATTGCCGCACCAGTGATGCCGACATTTACGCCATCGGTGAATGCGCAGCCTGGAACGGCAGCGTGTTCGGCCTGGTCGCGCCTGGCTACCAAATGGCCCGAGGCGTTGCTGCGCAACTGTGTGACATAGACACCGAGTCATTCTTCGGCGCCGACATGTCCACCAAGCTAAAACTGCTGGGCGTGGACGTCGGTTCGATTGGCGACGCCCACGGCGCGCTAGCGGGTGCCGTCAGCTACCGGTACATCGACGAGGCCACTGCCAGCTACCGCCGCCTGGTGGTATCCGCCGACGGTAAACAGGTGCTGGGCGCGGTACTGGTCGGTGACAACAGCTATTACGACACGCTGCTGCAGTACGCTCAAAACGGCATTACTCTGCCCGCTGATCCTGCAAGCCTGATCCTGCCTCGCGGTGAAGGCGCGCCAACGTTGGGCCCCGACGCGCTGCCCGCCACCGCGACCATCTGTTCATGCCACAACGTCAGCAAGGGTTCCATCTGCTCGGCCATCGACAACGGTTGCACTGACCTTGCGGGCATCAAGGCCTGCACCAAGGCCGCCACCGGCTGCGGCGGTTGCACGGCATTGCTCAAGCAAGTCTTCGAGCACGAATTGATCGCTCGTGGCGTCGCCGTCGACAAGAGCCTGTGCGAACACTTCGCCTACACTCGCCAGGAGCTGTATTCGATGGTACGCGTCGAAGGTATCGAAACCTTCGAAGAGCTGCTGGATCGTCACGGTAAAGGCGTCCACGGTTGCGACATCTGCAAACCGGCGGTGGGATCGATTCTGGCGTCGTGCTGGAACCGTCAGATCACTGAGCCTTCGCTGGTGCCGTTGCAGGACACCAACGACACGTTCATGGCCAACATGCAGAAGAACGGCACCTACTCGGTGGTACCGCGCATCCCAGGTGGCGAAATCACCCCGGACGGCCTTATTGCGATTGGCGCGGTGGCCAAGAAGTACGACCTCTACACCAAGATAACCGGCGGCCAGCGAATCGACCTGTTCGGCGCTCAACTGCACGAGTTGCCGGACATCTGGAGCGAGTTGATCGAGGCAGGCTTCGAAACCGGCCATGCCTACGGCAAATCGACCCGGACGGTAAAATCCTGCGTCGGCAGCACTTGGTGCCGTTACGGCGTGCAGGACAGCGTCGCCATGGCGTTGCGAATCGAAGACCGTTACAAGGGCCTGCGCTCCCCGCACAAACTCAAATTCGCCGTGTCCGGCTGCACCCGTGAATGCGCCGAAGCCCAGAGCAAGGACGTGGGTGTGATCGCCACCGAGAATGGCTGGAACCTGTACCTGTGCGGCAACGGCGGGATGCGCCCACGCCACGCCGAACTGTTTGCCACCGACCTCGCTGATGAAACGCTGATCCGCTACATCGACCGTTTCCTGATGCTCTACATCCGCACCGCTGACAAGCTGCAGCGCACCTCCGTCTGGCGCGAAACGCTGGAAGGCGGTCTCGACTACCTCAAAGCCGTCATCCTCGATGACAGCCTGGGTCTCGCCGCCGAGCTGGAAGCGCAGATGCAACTGGTCGTGGATCGCTACGAATGCGAATGGGCCAACGCCCTCAAGGACCCGGAAAAACTCAAGCGCTTCCGTACCTTCGTCAACGACGGTCGTGGCGATCCGGACGTGCACTTCGTCAAGGAGCGTGCCCAGCGTCGCCCTGCCAAACCTGAAGAACTCACGCTTATCCCATTGTTCAAGGAGGTGGTCTGATGAATTCGTCCGACTCAGCAGTTGCGACTGACAACACCCAGGTTGCGCTTGACCTGCGCTGGCAGGCCTTGTGTGGGCGTCAGGACCTGGTCGCCAATTCCGGCGTCGTGGCCTGGCTCGACGGCACGCAAGTGGCGCTGTTCTACCTGCCGGATTCAACTGACGGTGAAAAGCTCTATGCCATCAACAACCGGGACCCCAAGTCGGGTGCCAACGTGATCGGCCGTGGGCTGATCGGCCAGATCGGCGGCGAATGGGTGATTGCCTCGCCGCTGTACAAACAGCACTTTCGCCTGCAGGATGGCAGCTGCATCGAATATCCAGAGCAGCAGCTCGATGTTTGGCCAGTACGCTTCAATGGCCCAAGCGTGGAAATCGCTGTTTAATCAGGCACCACAACGCCTTCGCGGAACCTGACCGCGAGGGCGTTTTCACGTGCGAGTAGCCGCAGCTACCCTCTTTTGGAAGTTTTATCTGTATATCCATACAGATAAAACTTGCCCTGACTCCCTCCAAAGTTCATCCTTGCAGCCCTCACACCGGTAATCGAAGACGGTAGTCATGCGGCTGTTTCTTTGCGAAAAACCTTCCCAGGCGAAAGACATTGCGGCTGCGCTCGGCGCTACCCGACGTGGCGATGGCTGCTGGGTGGGCGCAAATGCCACCGTGACCTGGTGCATCGGTCATCTGCTCGAAACCGCACCGCCCGACGCCTACGACGCGCGCTACAAGCGTTGGGTACTGGAAGACCTGCCCATCGTGCCGGAAAAATGGAAGATGCTGGTCAAGCCCAGAACCGCCAGCCAGTTCAAGGCGGTCAAACGCCTGCTGGGCGAAGCCAGGGAGCTGGTCATCGCCACCGACGCCGACCGTGAAGGCGAAATGATTGCCCGTGAGCTGGTCGAGCATTGCCGTTATCGCGGTCCGATTCAGCGTCTGTGGCTGTCGGCGCTGGATGACGCCTCCATTCGCAAGGCGCTGGCAGCGCTCAAGCCCGGAGCCGAAACGTTCAGCCTGTACCATTCGGCGTTGGGCAGATCACGCGCAGACTGGCTGATCGGCATGAACATGAGCCGCCTGTTCACCTTGCTCGGGCGTCAATCCGGTTATCAGGGCGTGTTGCCGGTAGGCCGTGTGCAAACGCCAACCCTGCGCCTGGTGGTGGACCGTGATCGCAGCATTGCCAACTTCATCCCTGTCCCTTACTGGGCCATCGACGTCCGGTTGCTGCATGACAATCAGACATTCATCGCTCAATGGCGGGCACCGTCTGATGCCTGTGACGACCAGGACCGCTGTCTCAACCAGTCGCTTGCGCAGCAGGCAGCCGAGGCGATGCGCAACGCGGGCAGTGCCCGGCTGATCAAGCTGCGCACCGAACGCATCCGTGAAGCAGCTCCCCTGCCCTTTGACCTGGGAACCCTGCAGGAAATCTGCTCGAAGAAACTCGGCCTTGGCGCGCAGGAGACCCTCGACATCGCCCAGGCGCTGTATGAAACCCACAAGGTCATCACCTACCCGCGCAGCGATTGCGGCTACCTGCCCAACAGCCAGCATGCCGAAGCGGCAAGCATCATCGCGGCGTTGGGCAAGGCTGATCCAGGGTTGGGCGACGTGCTGCCATATCTCGATGCACAACGCCGTTCACGGGCCTGGAATGACGCAAAAGTCAGCGCGCACCACGGCATCATCCCCACTGCAGCGGCGCGCAATATCGAACGCCTGACCGGCAAACACAAAGCGGTGTATACCCTGATCAGAGCGCGCTATCTGGCGCAGTTTCTACCCAACCATGAATATGATCGCACCCAGGCCGATTTTGACTGTGCGGGCCAGGCATTGCGTGCAGTGGGCAAGCAAATCGTCGAGCCGGGCTGGAAACGCGCCATGCCCGAGGCGCTGGCCCCGGCAAAGGGCCGTGAAGCGCCTGCACCTCAGCCGCTGCCAGCCTTGCATCAGGGCTGCGAGTGCGCAGTTGCCGAGGTAATCTTCAAGGACCTGTGGACCCAGCCGCCCAAGCCGTTCACCGAGGGCGACCTGATCAAGGCCATGAAGAACGTCGCAAAACTGGTGGAAGACCCGTTGCTCAAGCAAAAGCTCAAGGACACCACCGGGATTGGCACCGAAGCCACCCGCGCCGGCATCATCCAGGGCCTGCTGGACCGGGGTTATCTGACCAAGCAAGGCAAGGCGCTGTGCGCCAGCGCTGCGGCATTCAGCCTGATCGATGCCGTGCCACGCGCCATTGCCGACCCAGGCACAACCGCGATCTGGGAACAGGCGCTGGACATGGTGCAGAGTGGCGAGATGAGCCTTGAAGAGTTCGTTGCCAAACAGGCTGCGTGGATGAGCAAACAGGTCAGTCGCTGTGTCGGCATGCGCATGAGCATCAGCGGCCCTGCCAGCCCGGCAGGCGTCAAGCCGCCCTGGAAGAAAAAGCGCAAGACAACCAAACGCAGTGCGGCGTCCGGCGAAGCCGCAGGCGCAGACGCGAAAAAACCGCGCCGTGCCGCAAGGCCTGCCGCCAAGAGATAGCGCCCATCGTGCGACGCGCTTTCATAACGGCAGAATCAGATCAGCAATTGCACATTCAGGTGTACCACCATGTCAGACCGCGAAATCATCGTCCCGCCCACTATGGCGCCCATCATGGACCGCGCAGGCTACGCGCCTGCGGTCAGGGTGGGCGATACGCTTTATTGCTCCGGCCAGGTTGGCCGTACACGCGACATGGAAGTCATCCTCAACCCTGAGGCGCAGTTCATCGCCTGCTGGGAGAATCTGCGGACAGTGCTGGCCGAGGGTGGCTGCACGTTCGACGACATCGTCGACATGACCACCTATCACGTCTCGATGAGCGAACACATGCCCGTGTTTCGCGACGTCAAGAATCGGCTGTTCCCGCGTGGCCAATGCGCCTGGACCTGCATCGGGGTCGCCGAACTCGCGCATCCAGGCTTACTGCTGGAGATCAAATGCATCGCTGTGAAACGTCCGGCTGAAGCGCGTTGAACCGGCCTTGAGCAGCCTGCTCATTTCGGCTGTCCACCAAAACGGGTCTTCAACTGCTCCAGCATGGCGGTATCGGTGCGTTCAAAACGCAGCGGCGTGACGGAAACACCGCCATTCATGACCACATGGGTTTCGCTGCCGGGAGCATCCGCCAGGTCATGGCGATGGATGCTCAGCCAGAAGTAGTCACGCTCGCGCATGTCGGTACGTGACGTCACCTCCAGAGCGTCGATCCGACCCGCTCCTTGGGTGGTGAACTGCATCGGCCCTGCTTCTGCCGCAGCAACGTCCGGAAAATTGATGTTCAGACAACTGCCCTGCTCCCAGCCTGTGCCCCACACCTTGCGGATCACATCTGGTGCCAGTTGACGCGCGGTATCCCAGCGCACCGAGTCCCGGCGCGTGAGGGCCTGACTCAACGCAATCGATGGCACGCCCAATAGCAGCCCTGCCATGGCCGCGCCGACTGTACCGGAAAATACCGTTTCAACCCCCAGGTTGGCACCCTTGTTGATGCCAGACAGGATCAGCTGCGGTGGCTGCTTCATCAGCTGTTTGAGGGCCATCGCAACACAATCGGCAGGTGTGCCGGACACCGAATACTTGCGTTCGCCACGCGCCGTGACGCGCAACGGATGGTGAATGCTCAACGCATGCGAGATACCGCTCTGATCATGATCAGGCGCGACGATCCACACCTCATCGGCCAATTCACGAGCGACGTCTTCAAGCGCCAGAAGCCCCGGCGCGTCGATGCCGTCATCATTGGTGATCAGAATTCGGGGAAGTTTTTGAAAGGACATGGGGGCTCCTGACATTTGAACCGCAGGGGAAAGAGAAACGTAAGCTGCACAGGCGATTCATTCAAGGAACTGGCGTCGAAATGTATTACCGCTCCGGCATGCGGAGCGGTGTTCGCACCCTTTTCAAATCATGACCTGTGCTTGCACGTCATGTGTTTACGTGGGCAAGAAGCAGGGTTGAACGGTCTGGTCGAGGTTACAGGCTGGAACGCAATGGAATTTCATGCCGCGAGGATTCGGTCTGCGTATCGTCCAGCCCGACCATTTCGTCGTAGACAACGCTCTGGGTCAGGAACAATTTCACGTCGGGTACCGATGAGAGCACCTTGCGTGCCTCTTCAACGGATGCCACATGAAGAGGCTCACCATGTGAGTCATGCACGGGCAAAGACTTGCCGTCCAATTGCGCGTGCAGGACGTAGGAACCGCCTTCCATCGAGACCAGATTGAGTTCGCGAATCTCGCCAGCTTTCACACGACTGGCCAAATCTTGAATGTTCAAAGTCACACCTCCGTGGGCAGTCTGGGAATCAGTGCCTTACAGAAGTTGAGCGTCCGGGACGGCGAACGTTCCGTTGTGTTTATCGCAGCGGGCCTGCTTTGCATGCACAAACGTTCAGCAATGGCCTGGTGCGCGACAGATCACTTGGCCAACAGTTGCGCAGCGTCGAAGCCCATCCGCAGATTGCCCCAGTGGCGCCCCTCGAAGAAAAACGGAACATCAATCTCGGTCATGATTTCGCCGGTGTCGCGCAGATAGGTCTGCAACAGGAAACGCTGTTTGTTGCCCGCTGCACGCAGGCCGACAGGGTCGGCAAACATCCGTTTGTTGCGGCACACCGGCAGATCGACTGCGCGGTCGCCCGTGGGTGGCCTGGATACCCAGCTGTTGTTGACTGGGCAATAGCCTTTGCTGTCGACGATGAACGATACCTTGCCTCCGCGTGTGCCTTTGGTCAGCTTGTCGCACTCCTCCTGACAGATCTGGGCAAAACGCTCGGTGTAAGTGGTCGTGTACTGTTTGGGGTCGGTACCCGGAATCAGTTTGTAGCTCTGATCAAACAGGTTGACGCCACTTTTGTGCAGTGCGCCGAGACGCTCCTGCAAAATGTCACGGCAATTGCTGGCCCGAGTGATTGCGGCGTCCAGCTCGCCATGCCCAAGTACAAAGCGGCCCAACAAAGCCTGCACACGCTCGGCCACGCCTGAAAGGTCGCGAGTGGCAGTGGCGGAATGTTGCATGCGCTGGTCAATCGCCTGGCTGTCAGCATAAATCCGCGTGACACGATCATTGATGCCGGTGTTGGTATTCGCAAATTGCTGGATGTGCGAGGCAATGTCGGCCAGCTTGCCGTTGGTGGACTCGAAGTCACCGATCATGGTTTCGAAATGGCCGGAAGCGCGCTCGACCACCATCTGGGTTTCCCGCGCGCTCTGGCTGATCTGGGTCGTCTGCTGGTGTGTCGAGCTGACTTCTTGCAGCATCGCATCGATGTTTTGGGAGATATCGTCGGTGGCGCGGCTGACGTTCTGCGCCAGCGTACGTACCTCGTCGGCCACCACGGCAAAGCCGCGGCCACTTTCCCCGGCGCGCGCTGCTTCAATGGCCGCGTTGAGCGCCAGCAGGTTGGTTTGCGAAGATATCTGCTGAATCAACCCGACGATGGCCTTGATGCTCGATGAACGTTCATTCAAACCTGCTACCAGCGCACCGAACTCGTTGAGACTGCTGGATATCTGGCTGATATTGCCGGTCACTTCCAGCAGCTCTGCGTAAGAGTCACGCGCCATGCTCAGGTTGTGCGCGGTGGTAATGGAAATACCCTGGGTCTGCTGGGATACGTCTTCGATACTGCCCACGGCCATGTTGCTTTGGTCCATGACCTCCTTGGAGAAACGCGCCTGATCGGTGGCGCTGTCGCTGGAGTCACTGATGTTCTTCAACGACCGTGCCGACTCGACTGCGATTTGCACGGTCAACGCCTGAATACTGCTGATGACTTCGCGCTGCTTGGCCAGGAAGCGGTTACAGGTGCTGGCCAACACGCGAATTTCGTCGTGGGTCAGCAGCGGCAGGTCCTTTGACAGGTCGCCTTCGCCGTTGGCGATCTCTTCAAGCGCCCGGGTCATGAACATTACTGGTCGTACGATCAGGTGGCGGAAGTACCAGACCATGAAGCTGATCATGCACAGGGTGAACAGCGTGCTGATCAGAATGGCGTTGCTCAGCACGTCCAGCTTGCTCTGGACAGCGGCCAGCGCGCCGCTTTCAAGCTGTGCGCCGCGCAGTTGCAACAGAATGTCGGCGCGAATGCTCAGGGCGAACCAATACAGCAGACCACTGACGACCACCAGTAGAAAAAGGCTTGAGAGCTTTTTGGTCAGGGTGTCAAAAAATTGCTTTTCGACCGACTCGTACAAGTCCTTTAACGTCTGCATGCCGCTGCTCCTGGGCGTGAAAGTTGTTCACTTGGTTAACGTCGATTAGTGCAAAAGCTTTAATCAGCGATGCAAATCACTGCGCGGCTCTCCCTTCGAACACCTGTAGGTCCTTCGAAGGGAGAGCCGCGCAGCGACCTTAAATTGACGTCAAGCTTTGGCGCGCAAGAATACTAGAGGTCAAGGCCTTTTGATATCAAAGAGTAAAGCGATCGACTGACTGCGAGAGCTGCCCTGCCAATGCCGACAATTCATCTGTAGTGGTGGCGGTCTGACCGATGACTCGGCTGTTACCTTCGGACATGTTCGCGATCATCTCCACCTGATGGGCAATCTCGTTACTGGCCAGGCTTTGCTCGCCAATGGTGCGCGTGATGTCGTTGACCAGTTGCGTGGTACTCAAGGTTGCATCGAGAATCTCGCGTATGGCGCGCTCGACCTCTGCCGTGACAGCCATGCCCTTGTCCACCTGAGCCACACCAGCCTCCATGCTGGTCACCGCTTCGCGGGTGCTGTTCTGAATTCGGGCAACCATGCTGGCAATTTCCTGCGTGGAAGCGCTGGTGCGACCTGCCAGGCTGCGAACCTCATCGGCCACCACAGCAAAACCTCGGCCCTGTTCGCCCGCACGCGCGGCCTCAATGGCCGCGTTAAGCGCCAGCAGGTTGGTCTGGTCAGCAATCCCCTTGATTACCTGAATGATGTTGAAGATCCCTTCAGACTCTTTGTCCAGAGTGCGGATCACTTGCGCGGACTGCTGCGCAGAACGGGCAATGCCGTCCATGTCACTTACCACCTGATGGATAACCCGACCGCCGTTCTTGGCCAGCTTCTCGGCCTGGTTGGCCATCTCCAGCGCCTGTTCGGCGTGACGAGTGATTTCTTCGATGCTCGCAGTCATTTCGCTCGCTGCGGCCGACATCGTGCCTGCTGCGGTACTTTGCTGCTGACTGCTGCTGGCAATGTCATGACAACCGCTGCTCAATTGCTGGCTCATGCCACTGACCCCATGAGCATTACCGCGCACGACCTCGATCATCCCGCGAAGATCGCGCTGCATGGTCGCCAGACTGCGAATCAACTGGCTGGCCTCATCACGCCCGACAGGCTCTTCGATACGCTCACCGAGGTTGCCATGAGCGATGCTGTCGGCAATACGGCTGGCGGTCTGCAAAGGTTTCATGATGCTTCGCGTCACCCAATGACCCTGACTGATCACCAGCAACAACGCGATCACCAGCACCACGCCAAGTGTGACATTGGCACTGCGAATTGCCTCGCGGGTCCCCTCACCGCCGGCCTTGGCATTGCCTTCGATCAGCTCGCTCAGGCTGGACATCTGGTCTTCCAGCTTGGTGAACGCGGTCGAGAATGTACCCAGTTCCTGCTGAGCACGGTCCGGGTTGTCCACTGCCAGACCAACGATACGTTCGCCAGTGCTGATGTACGTGTCGAGACTGGGCTTGATCCGGTTCAGCTCAGCCTTGAGGGCGTCGTTGATGGGAAGACTGAGATTGTCGCCAAGGACCTTGCGAAAATGCTCCGCATGCTCTTTCAGCGAGGCCAGCACCTCTTCGCGTGAGGTGTCGCTTTTGCCCAGCCCCACCAGCATGGCTGACAGCACATCCGCGCGAAGCGCATCGTGCATCATGTCCGCCTCAAGATGGTTGCTCAGCGCAGCCATGCTGACTTCATTGTCCTGCATGGCGGCTTCCATCCGGGCGTTACCCAGGTAGTTGACCGCGCTGATGATCACGGCGGCGAGAACACTGGTACAGATCAGCAACAATAAACGTAGCTTTATCGACATCCTGAAGCCCCCTGCGGTCAATGGAATAACGCGAGCTGCGGATTACTGTGGTACCAAGCGTATCGACGCCCTTCGTCAGTTATTTGAATTCAAGAGCAATGCCTGACTGGCACGCGAATCGAAGTACAGATCCGCGGACCGCAGGACTTCCAGCCGCACAAGCCCAATGCCCCGCTCCGGCCACGTCACTCGAACTGCTGGCGGTTTTCCGGGGTGATCAGTTTGAACGGCACCCAAATCACAGGAGACGCCAGCGTTTCACCACGCGCCATCTGCAACGCCGCGTCCACGGCGCCGTTGGCCTGGCCAATCGCGTCCTGAAACACGCTGACCGCCATCTTGCCGTCGGCCATCAGTTTCAAGCCGTCCGGCGTGCCGTCGATACCGCCCACAAGATAGCTCTGGGCGTTCTTGCCAGCCTTTTCGAGCCCCATGATTGCGCCAATGGCCATTTCATCGTTGTTCGCGGCAATAATGGAAAAGTCCACGCCCTGCTTGACCCAGTCGATCACGATGGTGGCAGCCTGGCTGCGCTCCCAGTTGCCGATCTTCTTCTGCACCACTTTCATGTCCGGGTACTTGGCCACCACTTTTTCCACGTCTTCGGTGCGCATCACCGATGACTTGTTGCTTGGGTCTCCCACCAGAATGACCACGTTGCCCTTGTAATTGGCGCGACGGGCGAGCTCTTCCATTTGCAGGGTGCCGGACTCAAGCTCGTCGGAGCCGACGAATGCGGTCTGCGCAGGCCATTTGGCAGGTTCAGGATTACGGTTGACGAACACCAGCGGGATTTTTGCTTCGTTGGCCAGGCGGATCATTTCCGGAGCGCTCTTGCCGTTGACCATGGCCACCACTATCGCGTCCACTTTGGAACTGACCAGGTTGCGAAACTGGCGCATTTGCAGCTCCACATTATCCTGGCCGTTTTCCATGAAAATATCGGCGTCCAGCAGCGCAACCTGCTTCTCGACACCGTGGCGCAGAATGGTCTGGAAGTTGTCGTTGAACTTGGCCATGCCCACGCCAACCAGCGGCGTAGCGGCCTGGGCGATGCTGGCAACCAGCAGGCTGGCGCCCAGGGAAATCGATAACCATTGCTTCATGTTCTGACTCCCGGGCGTTAAACGCTGAAATGATGGAGCAGCTCGCGCTGATCTCGGGCCATTTTCGACAACCCCTGACTGCTGCTGGCAGTCTGCTCGGCACCATCGGCCGCTTGCTGGGCAGAATCGTTGATGTGCGTGACCATACGGCTGGTTTCCTGCACCGTCGCACTTTGTTGCTCAGTGGCGGCAGCAATCTGGATGTTCATGTCGCGGATGGTGCCGACCGCCTCACCCATTTCCAGCAACAGCTCGTCAGCGCCCGAGGCCAGCGTTACACAGTGGTTGGACTGGACCTGGCTTTCATTCATGACCTGCACCGCCGAATGAATCTTGCTCTGCATCTGGCCGATCATTTCCTGGATCTCGCTGGTCGATGTCTGGGTACGGCTGGCCAACGAACGGACCTCGTCGGCCACCACGGCAAAGCCCCGCCCCTGCTCACCCGCACGCGCAGCCTCGATCGCGGCATTGAGCGCCAGCAGGTTGGTCTGTTCGGCGATGGTGCGAATCGCATCGACGATGCCGTCGATGTTCTGTCCGTATTTCTGCAACTCGTCGGTCACTGCCGAGGCCTTGTTGACCTGCTCTGCCTGCTGACGAATATTGACGATGGTTTCAGCCACACGCTTCTGCACCTTGTCCGTCAGTTCGCTGGTGTTATCCACCGCGCTGCGCGTGTCCTGAGCCCGACGAGCAACCTCCTCCACGGTGCTCTCCATCTCGTTCATCGCCGAGGCCGCCGAGTGCAGGCGGTCTTTCTGCTCGTCCACCACCCGAGTGGTCTGTTCGCTGATCCGGGCGTTCTGGCTGGCAGTCTCCGCCAGCGTGTCGGCCGAGCCGATCAACTCGCGGAACGTTTGCTGCAACGACTGGGTGAATTCATTCAGATGGCCTCCCAGCTCACCGAATTCGTCCTTGCGGCTGACATCGAAACGCACACGCATGTCGCCGGTGGTCAGGGTCTTGAGCACCTCGCGGAACGCCGCCAGCGGACGACGCAGACTGAACGCAACCCAGGTACCGATCACCACTGCAGCCAGGACCGCAAGCACACAAGCGATCAACAACAGGCTGAGACTGGTGGCGATGGTTGAATCGGCGTCGGCCTTGGCTTCATTGGCCACTGCGAGGGACTGATTGCCAAACTCGCCGATCTTGTCCAGGGTCGCCTGAAGGCGGGCTTCCACGGCCTGACGCTGTTTGCTGACCTGGTCGGCAAGTGCCGCCTCCTGGCGATAAGCCTGATAGACCCCGTCACTGCCTGTCAGATCATTGAGCAGCCGGTTGACCATCACGCCGGCAATACGGCCAGCGCGCGGGTCGACCGCCGTCAATTCACGGGCACGTGTGTTGATCACCTCGTCCTGCAGATTGAGCACGCGTTGCAATGTCTGAATGTCGGGCGTGGCGGCATGCGCGGCCAGTCCCTCATAGGATTTACCGATTTCCAGCAGCAACTTTTCGGCTGCGGCGACGTTCTCGGCGGCACCGGCATTGCGTTCGCGGGCAATGTAATCACGCAGGTAGCTGCTCAGTTGCACACCCTGGCTGTTGCTGTAGCCCTGCAAAATACGGGCTTGAAGGATCTGCAGCACGTGCTGTCGATGGCTGGCGATCAACGTCTGCGCCTGTTCGGCATAGGCAGCACTGAGTTGCCGGTCCTGAGCGAGGTTGTCACGCAGTTCGGCGCGATCTCCGATGTACGCGGGAATGCTGTCGAGCAGTTGATTGAAACGCGCCATGCTGTCATTGAACGGCTGCTTGCCGTCGTCAATCTGCTTGGGTTCAGTGCTCACGAGAACGCCCAGCAACGCCTGGTTGGCGCGCAGAACATGCACATACAGCTCACTTGCGGCCCGACTCAACGGCGCAGACTGGCCGGTGATAATGCTAAGGCGGTCGCTGATCGAGTGGGTACTCTGGTAGCTGATGCCTACCATGACGAGCAACACCACCACCAATACGGCAAACCCGCCGATCACTCGCTGAAGAATGGTCATGGCTGTCCTCTTTGTTTTTATTGTGCGCTGCCTGGTCCGCAGCTGCGGAGAAGGCAGCGCGGAATCGGTCGGAGCTCAAGAGAGAATGTCGGCGTGCACAGGCGCGACTTGAGGCGAAACAGGCATTATTTCGAGGTAATCGGTGATTGCCTGAAACCGTGTCAGGCAATTCCGTTTTGCAGCAATGGCTTAGCGAAAATGACGGGTGACGGCATCCGGTGCGCTGGGCACATCCATGTTGATCCGGCGCCAGGCCGCCTGGGCAAAGCTGTACACCGAAAACGCGATCAGGCCCAGGGCGACAATCAACAACACCAGGCCGCCAGCGGGAAGACTCTGCAACCCATTGAGTGCGTCTTTCATCCCCGGCGGATGCATGGCCTGATAGCTTGAGCCGCTGACCGCCAACAGCACCGAAATCTCGATGAACGCCACGCCGCGGGCGATCAACCCGAAGCGCGAGACCGGACGCACGTAGCGCATGACATCCTCGTCGGCTTCAAAGTACTTTTCGAACGACGCCTTGTAGCCTTTGATGATGTGCACGATACCCAGCGCCAGCGGCACCAGTGCGACGACATACACCAGCAGATTGGAGTGATCCCAGGAGAGGATGCGCGACAGCAGGTCTTGCGTCTGACCGCCCCCTGAACCGCCCGAGCTCTTGAGGCCGCTGACCAGCAGGCCCAGCGCGAAGAACGCCAGTGCGCCATAGGTGAAGCCACCCACCAACAGACCGCCGCGGATAATCAAACCCTTGGGCGTGCTGCCGTGATGGTCGACATCACGGGTTGCCTGCAGCACACGCCAGGCGGCAAACGCCAGCAGCCCGACCACCACCAGCCCTACCAGCACGCTGCCGAAGGGCTGACTCAACAATGCCTCAAGGCTGCTGTGGCTGTCGGTGGGCTGCGAAGAGCCCTGCGCCGCCAATACGGCGAACAGACCGATGATGAGATAAACAACTCCACGGGCGGCATAGCCACCTCGTGCCAACAAGACAAGGCCGCGTTGTGCCGACATAAAAAGGTATTCCTTGAAAGTAGTGCATGAGCAGACCCGCCATATCCCTGGGGGTTCGACCGGATTGACGGTACGCAGCGAAGCGTGTGCCCGCGTACCGCCAACGGAGATGTCAGGCGAAGGTAGCGCCTCGGGCATTCACGAACACTGAATACAGCGAATGGCTGCTCGCCATGAACAAGCGGTTGCCTTCTCGTCCGCCGAAACAGATGTTGGCGCAGCGTTCCGGCAATGTGATGTGGCCGATGGCTTTGCCTTGAGGGTTGAAGATACGCACGCCGTCGAGCTTCTCCAGATCGGCTTTCGCGTCACCATTGCCACCCCAGCCACACCACAGGTTGCCACCTTCATCGCATTTGATGCCGTCAATAGCGGCGTACTCCAGACCTTCGATATGGTTGCGACGCGCACCCAGAGTCCCATCGTCATTGACCGTGATGGCCCAGATGATCCCGTGCGGTTTGGCTCGTCCTTCGACCACGTACAGGGTTTTCTCGTCCGGTGAAAAGCACAGGCCATTAGGACCGTTCAGGTCGTCGATGACCCGACTGACCTTACCGTCCGCAGGATCGATCCGATACACGCCGAACGGTTGGGATTGAGGGACTTTGTGCCCTTCGTAATCGCTGTTGGCCTGGAACATCGGGTCGGTGAACCAGATCGAGCCATCGCGCTTGCAGACAATGTCGTTGGGCGAATTGAAAGGCTTGCCGTCGAAGCTGTCCGCCAGCACCGTGATGCGCCCGTTGTATTCCGTGCGGGTGACGCGGCGGCCTTCAGTTGTCGTGCTCGAGCCTTCGCACACCAGTAACCGACCCTGTCGATCACGGCACATGCCATTGGAAAAATTCGAATGCTCGCGGTAGACCGACAGGCTGCCGGTCACCTCGTCCCAGCGCATGATGCGGTTGTTGGGAATGTCGCTGACCAGCAGATAACGGCCGTCACCGATCCAGACCGGCCCTTCTGCCCAGCGCAGGCCCGTGGCGAGCTTCTCCACGCTGGCGTTAAAGATGCGCAGGTCCTTGAAGCTGTCATCCAGCACACTGATCAGAGGGTCGGGGTAACGCTGAGTAAGCGGTTCGGCGAAAGAAAAACGTGGCAGCGCGCCAATGGCTGCAACCGTCGCGGACACTGCGAAGGACTTTTTCAGAAACCCTCTGCGCCCCTGATCACCCAATGTGTCTGACTGCGAAAAATCCATGGTGCATCTCCATTGCTTGTTGTTGGAAGAGATTGTCGGGGCAAGCGTCCCACCGCTGTCCCGGATTTTCAGACAGCGCCAACCCGGCTTGAGTGCGGCCCGCACATGACAATCCGGCACTCAGGCTGGGGCTCGGGACGAGTTTGCGGTATCGTGCGCGGCTCCCTGCAACAGTCTATCCAAGGACTCATCCATGCCTTCAGGCAAGCGCGAACAGGCTCGAATCGAAAGGCGTCTGATCGCAGCGCTGACCCGGGCGTGCGAAACAGCCAAGTCCGAAATGGTTGGCTTCTGCTGGCTGACCCACGAGGTCGATTACGCCAGGTTCGCCGACAGTCTGCAGATCATCTGGGTATTCGACACACAGGCCAGCAAGGATCAGGCACTGGCCGGCGGGCAGGATCAACGCATGGTCGAACTGACCGCCCAAGCGCTGGAAGATGCAGGCCTGGAGGTGGCGCAGATCGCGGGCTGCGTGTATTTCGACAGTGAAGAGCAGTGCCAGCGTGACCATGACGGCAACTGGCAAAAGCGCATCCTGCGCACCTACGTCAAGCGAGGCTGAGGCATGGCAAAAGACATCGAAAACCCCTGCATTTCAGTGTGCCAACTCAGCGGCGATCTGTGCGTGAGTTGCGGCCGCACCAAGGACGACATCCGCAAATGGAAACGAATGAAACGTCCCGAAAAAATGGCGGCGGTACAGCGCGCAACGCAACGGATGAAAAGCCTGCATAAAAAGACCGTCTGAGGCGTGAATATAGATGGCTGAGGGTGAAACTTCCTGAAACATAGTCGTGTCAGTATTTTCCGTGGCTCGCGGGGTTGGAGTCTGACGTATTACGGGAATAGTCTCCTTGGCCAGTCATGCAGATCGCCGCAATACACTGTCTCTGGACAGCTTGAACTTCTTCCTCGCGGACGTTCGCGATGGGCTCGGTCCCTACCTTGCTATCTATCTGCTGGCCGTCCACAAGTGGGACCCTGCCAGCATTGGCGTGGTGATGACGATTGCTGGCATTGCCGGACTGCTGACCCAAACGCCAGCGGGCGCGCTGATCGACCGCACACTTTATAAACGCGGCATGATCGGCGCAGCCGCCCTGCTGGTGACGCTGAGCTGTCTGGTGCTGCCTTTCACCTCTTCGTTCACGCTGGTGGCTCTGACCCAGGCACTGAGCAGCGTCGCAGCCTCGGTGTTCGCACCCGCCATCGCGGCGATCTCGCTGGGCATCACCGGCCCTAAAGCCTTTACCCGACGTACAGGCCGCAACGAAACCTTCAACCATGCGGGTAACGCATGTGCGGCGCTGCTGGCGGGTGGGTTCGCTTACTTGTTTGGCCCGGTGGCGGTGTTTTACCTGATGGCCGCCATGGCCCTGGCGAGCATCGTCGCAATCAGCTTTGTATCCGCCAGCGCAATCGACCACGACGTCGCCAGGGGTTTTGACGCCAACCATGTGCATGATGACAATCATCCGTCCGGCTTCGCGGCCCTGCTGAGCAACAAACCGCTTCTGCTATTTGGCATCAGTTGCGCGCTGTTCCATCTGGCCAACGCTGCGATGCTGCCGCTGGTCAGCCAGAAGCTCTCGCAGATCAATATGCAGATGGCGACGCCCTTGACGTCTGCCTGCATCGTGGCGGCGCAACTGGTCATGGTGCCCGCCGCGCTTCTGGTCGGCATGAAAGCCGATGTCTGGGGACGCAAACCGCTGTTGCTGGCGGGCTTTCTGATTCTGCCGATACGCGGCGTGCTGTATACGTTGTCTGATGACCCGTATTGGCTGGTTGCCGTACAAATGCTCGACGGCATCGGTGCCGGCCTGTTCGGCGCGCTGTTCCCGCTGATGGTCAAGGACCTGACTCAAGGTACCGGGCGCTTTAATGTGAGCCTCGGCGCGCTGTCGACCATGTTTGGTCTGGGTGCCGCACTCAGCAACAGCCTGGCTGGCTTCGTGGTACAGGCTGCAGGCTACAGCGCAGCATTTATGACCCTCGCGGGCGTGGCGGCGGCGGCATTTTGTCTGTTGTGGTTGGCAGTGCCGGAGACCCTGGTGGCCGATCAGCGCGAGATAGACAAAACCGGACCGGCGCTGACAACCTGAACCGGATCACCACAGCGATGTTTCGACCTGAGCGAGCGTAATGACGCGCACCTGCCACCCCTCTGCGTGGCAGGTCGCGATCACCAGGCCGTCGCCCGGCCCTTGCATGCCGCCCACCCAGCGGCCTGATGCGTCCCACAACCCGCTGCGCCCGGCACTGTCCCAGCCGCCAGTCGGTCCGCCATGGTTGGCCATCAGCACCGGCAGCGCATGGCGCCGAGCGTGACCCTCAAGCAAGGCCGCGTCGTTTTCGTAACCACCCGGCGAAATCAGCACACTGGCGGCGTACACCCAGACGCCCGCCTCTGCCATCCGCTGTACATGCTCGGGATGGCTGAAGTCGGCGCATACACACATGCCCAGCTGTCGATTGCCCATTGGCACGAGACAATCGCCACTACCAGCCGTGAACACCTTGTCCTCGCCTGGATGCAAATACTGTTTGGCATAGGCGATGATTTCACCTTGCGCCGTGAACGTCAGCGCACCGATGTAAACCCTGCCCTCGGCACCCTTCAGCGGCACGCCCACGGTCGTGACCAGGCCCAGGTGGTTGGCCAGCGCGCGTACCGGTTCGAGGCGCTCATCATCCGCAGTCATCGCACACTCACCAGCGATATCGGGCTCGTAACCGGTCAACGACAGCTCGGGAAACATCACGTAGTTCGCCCCGGCGTCGGCCGCATGCTGCATGAAACGCAGGTGCCCGGCGAGGTTGTGTTCAATCATTCCGGGGGCAGAGCAAAACTGCGCAGCGGCAAGTGTGACAGGGGCCATGAGATCGTCCATAGAGTGAAAGCGCGGGCAGACTTTACCTGCAGAATCTGTCAAACGCAGCAACTTCGGCTGTGCCGCCGACGCATCTGAAACACATTCGCCACGTACTAGCGGGCCATTAATCAGCCACTAATGCGTCATACATAGTTACATATGTATCGAAGACTAACGTTGTACGACGTCCTATCTTGTCAATCAATGAGTCATGTCTCAATAAAATAACAATGGAGATCAACACATGCCCGGCACTCCCTCAGCCGAAGAAAAAGTGACGTCTGCAAACGAGCCCCGCCTCAAAAAACTCGCCAAGCTGCTCGGTCCGGGCATCATCGCTGTCCTGTCCTGGCTTGGCGCGGGAGACTTGATCACTTCGTCGGTCGCAGGCGCCAGTTACGGCTACGCGATGATGTGGGTGCTGGCGATTTCTCTACTGCTCAGATTCCTGATTGTGAACATCATTGCCCGCTTCCAGCTGTGCAATAACCAGGGCATGACGATCCTGCAGGGCTACGCGCAACTGCATCCGTTCTTCGCCTGGTTCATGCTCGCCTACGCGCTGCTGATGGGTCACCTGATCAACGCCTACATGATCAAGGGTGCCGGTGAATCGCTGGCGATGTTGCTGAACATCAATCAGCCATTGCTCTGCTCGGTCGCGGTGGTGATCGCTGTGTGGTTGCTGGTAGGACGCAATATCTACACGATGATCGAAGGTGTGATGAAAGTGCTGCTGGCGATCATGACCCTGGCCTTCCTGACCCTGGCAATCATGTCCGGGCCGGACGTTTCCGGCATCATCAAGGGCACCATAGGTTTCAGTATTCCGCCGGATGAAGGCGTGCATGGCGCGCTGCTGGTGGCGGTATCGGTGATCGGCGCGGTAGCCGGTTCCATCGCCAACTTCGTCCACCCGTATGTAATGCGTGAGAAAGGCTGGACTGGCCCGGAACACAAGCGCATCCAGCGCAACGACCTGCTGTTTGCAGTGATCGTCGGCATCATCATCAATCTGGCAATCTGGGTGGTCGGTGTTGAAATTTTGCGCCCCAACGGTATTCAGGTGAACACGCTGGGTGACCTGGGCAAAGCACTGGAACTGTTCTTCGGGCCACTGGGCTGGTACATCTTCTTCATCGGGGTGTTTGCCACTCTGTTCGCCAGCATCTCGGGCAAGACCACGGCCTTCCCGATGCTGATCACCGACGCTTTCCAGCACATCCGCCCGGAACGCCGCGCCCGTTACGGCAAGGAGTTCCATCGCGACCCGATGCACAAGTGGTTCATGCTGTTCATCCTGGTGACGCCGCTGATCTGGTCGCTGCCCGGCATGCCGGACTTCGTGACCCTGACCCTGGGCGTCAACGCGCTGAACATCGTGGGGCTGCCGATCATCTCGCTGGGCCTGTTGATCATGTCCAACCAGAAATCGCTGCTGGCCAAGGAATACCGCAACAACCTGTTCGAAAACATCGCGCTGACCTTCGCAACAGGGCTGGCATTGTGGGTGGCTTTCCAGCTGGGTACCGAACTGCTGGCATGACTGTGCAGGTACTGGCAAACGCCGGAAAACTTGCAGCTGTGTTACGAACCGGAATGGCACATTGAAGTCTGATCAATGTGCCATTCCGGCACTTCACAGGAATCATGATGATGGCCGGTCCGTCTTCTTCATTGCAGTTCAGTTTCCAGCTTGCCGCGTTGCTGGCCGGCGCCATGACCTTGTCACAGGCGCAGGCGGCGGAAGTCAGCACGTACGCCGCAGATGGTCAGGACAAGCTTGCCACGACTCATTACGAAACCAATAACGTGTATTCGGTGCGCAGTTCAAACGTGTCACTGGCGGATCTGCAGCAGTTGCTGAACGACTCAAAACGCAACGCCGCAGAGCTGGCCAGCCTGAAAGAAACCGTCAATGCCCAGGCCCGCCTGATCGATGAACTCAAGCGAAGCTCGGGTTCGACCGCCAACAGCGGCGACCTGTCTGATATCAAACGCGATATCAGCGACACGAAAAACGACGTGAACTGGCTGAAAAGCACGGTCAACAGCCTCAACAGCCGAGTCAAGTAACGCCCTCCCATCCCCAGCAACGCGAACGGTGCTCTGTCCGTTCGCGCTCTCGCAACTTGCCGTTCATCCGCGCTAAACCCGACTGGCACCTGCCTCCCCCATGACGCGCCAACAGCCCACGCAGCCTGATACCCGGAAATGCCTGAATTTCTACGTATCCATATAGAAACAATTCTCATCAGTGATGTTATATTGTAACCACAACTATCAGGAAGTCTCACATGTCGTCTCGTAGAATCGTGTCCGTGGCAGGTTTCGCAATCGGGGTTTTGAGCAACACCGGCTTTGCAGAAGAACAACCCAAAGCCATCGAGCTGGAAAGTGTCAACGTCACCTCGGATTATTCGTATGAAACCGCCACCAGCCCGGTTCAGGGTTATCGGGCCACGCGTTCTGCGACGGCGACCAAGACTGACACGGCCATCAAGGACATCCCGCAATCGATCAGCGTGGTCCCTGCCTCGGTCCTCAAGGACCTGGGCAGCAACAATGTCGAGCGCGCGTTCGACTATGCCGGGGGTGTGTCGAAGCAGAACAACTTCGGCGGGCTGACGCTGTTCGAGTACAGCATTCGCGGCTTCACCACCTCGGAATTCTACAAGGACGGCTTCAGCGCCAACCGCGGCTACCCTGCTACACCGGACGCGTCCAACATCGAACGTATCGAAGTCTTGAAAGGCCCTGCTGCCAGCCTCTACGGCCGTGGCGACCCGGGCGGCACCGTCAATATCGTCACCAAGAAGCCTCAGCGTGAAGCCTTTACCACCTTGCAAACCAGCGCTGGCAGCTGGGACCGCTACCGCACTGCACTGGACGTCAACACGCCACTGGATGAAGAAGGCACGTTGCTGTCGCGGGTCAATCTTGCGGTCGAGGATAACAACAGCTTTCGCGACCACGTTGAAAGCAAACGCGTATTCGTCGCGCCCTCCATCAGTTGGCAGTTGAACCCGGACACCAGCCTGCTGGTGGAAACCGAGTTCGTGCGCCAGAAGTCGACCTTCGACCGCGGCATCGTTGCGCCCAACAACAAGTGGAGCGGCGTATCGCGCTCGACGTTTCTGGGCGAGCCGGACGACACTATCGACAACGACAACAACATGATCCAGTTCGCGCTGGACCATCAGCTCAGCGATGTCTGGTCGTTGCGTCTGGCCAGCCACTACAAGCAGGGCGAGCTGTCCGGTTTTGCCAGCGAATCGCGCGCACTGAACGCTGACGGACGCACCGTCAACCGGCGCTATCGCGAGCGTGACAATAATTGGCACGACAGCATCACCCAGCTGGAGCTGCGCGGTCGTTTCGATGCGGTGGGCCTCGAACATGAAGTGCTGATCGGCACCGAGTACGAGAACTACCGCAAAAACGAGCGGGTCACCACCATTGCGGGTACGCCTTACGCCATCGATATCTACAACCCGGTATATGGTCAGCCCAAACCAAACGGCGCCCGCTCGGGTACTGATTTTTATGAGCACGTCGAAAGCCGCGCGTTGAACCTGCAGGACCAGATCGTGTTCACCGACAAATTGCGCGGCATGATTGGCGCCCGCTACGAGCATTTCGATCAGCAGATCGACGACTTCACCACCAACGCTACCTCTGGCCAGCGTCATGATGCATTCACTCAGCGCGCAGGCCTGCTCTATCAACTCACGCCGCAAGTCGGTCTGTTCGCCAACGCCTCGACATCATTCAAGCCCAATAACGGCCTGGATGCGGCGGGCAAGACATTCGATCCGGAAGAAGGCGTCGGCTATGAAGCCGGGATCAAAAGCGAACTGTTCGATGACCGTTTGAGCACTACCCTCGCCGCTTTCCATATCGAGAAGGAAAATGTATTGGCGCTGGACACGGCCACCGACACCAATCGTGCCGTGGGCAAGGCCCGTAGCCAGGGTCTGGACCTGCAATTCACCGGGCAGCTCACCGATGCCGTTCGAGTCATCGGCGCCTTTGCCTACATCGATGCCGAAGTGACCAAGGGCGACCGCACCATCCCGGCCGGCAGCCGGATTCTGGGCGTGGCCAAACACAGCGGCAGCCTGCTGGGCGTGTACGAATTCCAGGAAGGCGTATTGCGCGGCTCGGACGTTGGCGCGGCCTACACCTATGTGGGTGATCGCTCTGGCCAATCGGGCACGGATTTCGAGCTGCCGGCCTATCAGACCGTAGACCTGCTGGCGCATTACAAGGCCAGCGATAACGTCACGGTGGGCCTGAACCTCAACAACATCTTCGACGAAAAATACTACGAGCGCTCGTTCAGCAATTTCTGGGTAGCGCCGGGCGAACCGCGTAATCTCACGGTCAGCCTGACACTGAATCTCTGATCCTCACCTTCACCTTCACCCGAACACTGATCACAACAACAAGGATGCATCATGCTTTCATCAAAACCTGTTCTGGCCCTCAGCCTGCTTGGCGCACTGTTCGCAGCCCAGGTCAGCGCGCATGGCCTGTGGACCGAGCAACGCCGTGGCAACATCGAAGTGGTTTACGGCCACGGCGCCGAAGACAACGCCTTCAAGGCTCAGAAAATCAGCGGTGCCTGGGCTTACGACGCTCACGGCAAGATGATTCCAGTGACCGTACAGCGCCTCGACGACCATGCGCGTCTGGTTCCGCTGAAGCCGCCCGCCGTCATGTCCGTTGCGCTGGACAACGGTATGTGGACGCGCAATGCTGACAAGAAGTGGATCAATGAAGGCCGCAGCAAGGTGCCCAACGGCACGGACTCTATTCACACCTTCAAATACAGTGTCGCGATCTACCAGGAAGGCGCAGAGCTGCCTTCGTTCGAGAAGCTCAACTTCGTCATCGTGCCGCAAGCTGATCCGTTGAAGGTAGGCGTCGGCAAAACGCTGCCGGTGCGAGTGCTGCTCGACGGTAAACCGGCTGCGGGCATCAAGCTGATCGGCGACTACCGCAGCGCGCCCGACGTGGTCAGTGCAGAAACGGATGCCCAGGGCCTGGCCAACGTGGTCGTGCGCAACGAAGGGTTGAATATCATTGCCGCCGAAGTGACGCTGCCGGTGAAGGATAACGCCGATATTGCCGAACGAGGCCTGTTTACCTCGCTGACGTTCGTGGGTGAAGAACATCACGATTGATGGGCGGCGATGAGATTCAAGGTTTATCTGAACACAAAAAAATCGCCTGCTGATGCAGGCGATTTTCATTGTGCAGCGTGTTTCCAGGCTCAGAGATACTTTAGCCAGGTGATATCACGGCGACGCGCCTTGAGCGCCGCGAACCAGCGTACGGCCGGAAACAACACCACGGCGAGCACCGCTGCGGTCAGCCAGACACCCCACATGTAATCGAAACCAAAGTAGCTGCCCTGATTCTTGCCCCAGATCGCGACGGCGATGAGGTACAGAATCTTCAGCACGTAGAGGTGCAGCAGGTAGAAAAACATCGGCGCCGAGCCCAGTACCACCAGCGGCCGCAACCAGGACTTTTCCTGGCTGCGCTCGAACCAGATCAATGTCAGCAGACCAAGGCCCAGCGTCAGGCTGATGAACAGCAAAGACGGCGGGTATTTGGTGATATTGAGAAAGCTCATCGCTGTCTTCAGGCCCGTCTCACCGACGCTCCACGGCTTTTCGCCGTAACCGTTGATCAAGCGCAGCACCACGAAACCCACCAGCGCGCCCGCGCCACACACCCACAATCGGGTACGGCGCGTCGCGGCGTCGAAACCGGCGGCGAACCATGGGCCTGCGGCATAACCCAGAGCAATGATGCCGATCCACGGCAACAGCGGGTACGAGGTACGCAAACGTAATGTGTCTGAGACTTCGATCCAGCCGCGATCATGCAGGATCGCCCACGGGATGTGCATGGACGACTCCACACCAAAATGCAGCGAGTCGAGCAGGTTGTGACCGGCGATGATCACCACGCCAATCACGACCAGCGCCCAGCGTGGCAGGAACACCATCAACGACAGCGCCACCATGCTCAGGCCGATGGCCCAGATCACCTGCAGGTAAATGACCGTCGGCGGAAACTGGAAGGTCCAGGCAAAGCTCACCAGGGTGAACTCGAGCGCAATCAGAAACAGGCCACGCTTGAGCAGAAACCCCGAAACATCGCGCTTGCCGCTGTATTTTTCACCGTACAGATAAGCCGAAAGCCCGGTCAGCAGCACGAACAGCGGTGCACAGACATGCGCCAGCAGGCGGCTGAAAAACAGCTCTGGCGCGGTGGTGGCAACGTCCATCGGGTCCAGAACCTGACGGTGCAGGAAGAAGGTTTCCCGCACGTGGTCCAGCAGCATGAAAAGAATGATCAGGCCGCGAAGAGCATCGATCGAGCGCAGCCGGGAAGCCGGCGCGCGGGGTTGATGAACAGCTGTTGTCATGGAAGTCAGGGTCCGTAGCGTTACCGAGGGTTAAAACTCGTTCTGAAGCGCCTTGTAGCCGCGCACCAGGTCAATGTTGGTATGGGCCACATCTTCGGAAAACTCCGACGCAGAGATGCTCACTGGCGGGAATTGCGAAAGGTCGGTATTAGGCCCGATCCGGGTAGTGGACGGCACGTAAAAGTTTTCCGGCAGGTCGCGGCCGTCGACCACCGAGTTGTGGCGCACCACGCTGCCGTTACCCACCTGACAATTGAACAGCACGCTGTTGAAGCCAATGAACACCCGGTCGCCGACCTGACATGGACCATGCACGATGGAACGGTGCGCGATGGAGGTGAACTCGCCAATCGTCACCGCCGCGCCGGACTTGGAATGGATGACCACACCGTCCTGGATATTGGAATTGGCACCGATGACAATCGGCTCCATGTCGCCGCTCGCATCGACTTCGTCAGCGCGAATCACCGCGTAGGGCCCGACAAACACATTGTCCTTGATGATGACCTTGCCGCAGATGATCGCGGTTTTATCGATATAGGCAGATTCGGCAATCACCGGCAGGTGGCCAGACGGATTTTTACGGATCACGGTATTAACCTCAGGACAGGTAGTTGGAAGTCTGTGCGGCCGCATCGTGAGGATGCAGGCTTTCAAAGTGGCGCACGCTCACGCTGGATGCTGCATAGCGACCTTCCAGCATCTGCTGGATCTTGCGGGCCGCGTCTTCGACGTACATGAGGTTCTGGCCATTGAGCCGGGCGAATGCTTGCTCATCGGCGCGTTTGACGGCGGTCTGCACCGGTGTGCCCAGCGCCTCTTCAACGGCATCGATCAACACCATCAGCCCCAGTTCGCCCGCCTGCTCCGGTACACGCACCTGGACCGTCGCCAGGCTGCGCTGGCTGTGAGGAGTGGCGAAGGAGCCGTTTTCCCGCAACCAGATCGCGACCTGCATCGGGTCGACGAATGTCTGCCGGCCGAATCGTGCAGCGAACGCCTCCTCCAGCAATTGCCGCGACAGCGCTGCAGAGCATGGGCAGGTCGACGAGTAGGTGATACCCACCGAAACATCGAGGCACAGGCGGCCTGCCTGCCACGTGGCATCGAGCGTGACCGGGTAGGACTTCCAGCCGCTGAGCCCTTCGGTTACAAGGGCCGGACGACGGCACAACAGATTGAACGCCATCTTGATTCGGGCCTGCGCCGAGCGACAATCCGCATGGCTTTCAACCATGGCTTCAAGCAATGCGGACAAGGTATCGGGGCTGAGCACGTGATGCTCGGCGAAACCGTCGAGCAAGCGGTACAGGCGTGACATATGGATGCCCTTGACGCTCGGATCAGCCAGATCGACCTGCAGATCCACGTAAGCATGTACCGGTGCCTTGCTATCCGGCTCGCCAAGCATTATCGGCACTTCAACGCCTTGCATACCGACCCAGTCGAGCGCGATCAGGGCCGAAGAAACTTCCGTCAGAGCAACATCAGGGAGGGGGCTGTTCATGTTCGTCGGTCGTCTCGATAGCGAACTTCGCCGCACAGGCGAAGCTGATGTAAGCGGTTTATAGCGCCCGTGAACGCCACTGCAAATTTGTTACACTATAACATTATAATTCACCTGAGGATCAATCTGGATGCGTTGCCGGAAGTCAGGCGTGCATCAGGTTCTGGCCAACGCCTCGATCACGAAGTCGCGGAACGCCGCGACCGCTGCTGGCAAGTTGCGCCCGGCCATGCTTTGCAGCTCGATGCGCCGCGCCTTCATGCCTTCGTCACTGATAGGCAGGGATATAAGCTGTTGCTCTTGAACACGCGTGGTCAGGGTCATTTCGCTGGACAGCGTGATGCCGCCCTCCTCACTGACAAAACGCAGCAGCGAGCCAATGTAATTGCTGGTCAGCACCGGATCGAACATCAGCCCCTGAACACCGCAACAGATGTCGAACAGCTGGCGCAGCGTCGTATCGGTGTTGGTCAGGGCAATGGCGTAGGGTTGCAGCTCTGCCAGCGATACCTCATCGCGCGCTGCCAACGGATGGTCGGGGCTTACCACCGCGCAGATCGCGCCGCTGTGAATGTGTTCGACCTTGATTTCGTTTTGCGGCGTGAGGCTGAACGTCATGCCAAGGTCTGCATCACCGGAACGCACCCGTTCGGTGGCGTGTGCGGGCGCGCAGACTTCCAGCGAGAAATGAATGCCCTGATAGATCCGCCGAAACCGAGCGATGCATTGCGGCAGAAAATCCAGGGCAAACCCCTCTGAACACGCCAGCCGTACGTGGCCGCGTTGCAGCCCTTGCAGTTCGGTAATTTCCAGTACCACCTGCTCGGCCTCCAGTTGCGACTTGCGCGCGTATGCGGCCAGCCGTATGCCCGCCTCGCTCAGCATCATGCCGCGGGCCTGGCGTTCGAACAGCACCGCGTCCAGCTCGCGCTCAAGCTTGCTGATCTGTCGGCTGACCGCTGAAGACGCGACATTGAGCCGGATTGATGCCTCGCTGATGGAGCCGCATCGCGCCACTTCAAGGAAGTAGCGCAAGGCCGTGGATTGCACGCCGTAAAGTTGCATTGCCGCTCCTGCGTTGCCTTTTAGGCAATGAAAGGTTCGAAATATTGTGCTTGCGGCATTGATACGCTTTGCCTAGAGTCGTGTCGAGGCCAAACATTCGATCAACAGAAAAACGGCCCTGCGCAACACCTCCTCTTCTCGCATTTGCGACCCACTGCCCTTTGATACAACCACTTCGCCTTGGAGACAACGGCATGGGCATCAAGGGTTTCGCTCGCAGCATCGCGCTGTTGGGCCTGTTCAGCAGCTGTTCCGCCTTCGCCGGCAAAGCCGACGACACACTGGTTTACGCCTCCGACAGCGAGCCGGAAAACATCAGTCCTTATCACAATGACCTGCGAGAAGGCGTGATTCTGGGTCGCCTGATCTGGGACAACCTGGTCTACCGCAACCCGGACAGCGGCCAGTACGAACCGATGCTGGCGACCAGCTGGAAGCAGGTCGATGACACGACCATCGATTTCCAGCTGCGTGAAGGCGTGAAGTTCCACAACGGCGATGCGTTCACCGCCGACGACGTGGTGTTCACCCTCAATTACGTGGTGTCGCCCGAATCCAAAGTGGTCACGGTACAAAACGTCGACTGGATCAAGAGCGCCGAAAAACTCGGCGACTACAGCGTCCGTCTGCACTTGAAGAAGCCCTTCCCACCTGCGCTGGAATACCTGTCCAACGCGGTGCCGATGTTCCCGAAAAAGTATTTCGAGCAAGTCGGCCTGGCGGGCTTCAGCCGCAAACCTATCGGCACCGGCCCTTACAAAGTAACGGCCATTGCGGCGGGCGAAGGCGTGAAGCTGGACAAGAACGCCGATTACTTTCAGGGCAGCCCACAAGGCCAACCGAAGATTGGGCACATCAACTTTCGGGTCATCGCCGATGCGGAAACACGCCTGGCCGAGTTGATGACGGGTGGTATCGACTGGACCTGGCGTGTAGCCCCGGATCAGGCAGAAAACCTCAAGGCCATGCCAAATCTGGTGGTCACCAGCGGCGCCACCATGCGCATCGGCTTTCTGATCCTCGATGCACGCGGCACCTCCACCGCTGACTCGCCGATGAAGCACTTGAAGGTGCGTCAGGCAATCAACCATGCGATCAACCGTGAAGGTCTGGCCTCGCAACTGGTCGGTGGCGAGAGCAAGCCGCTGCAAGTGGCTTGTTACCCCGGTCAGTTCGGCTGCGATACCACGGCTGCCACGGTTTACAACTACGACCCGGCAAAAGCCAAGGCGCTGCTGGCTGAAGCGGGTTACCCGAACGGTTTCGACACCGAGATATTCGCGTACCGCGACCGTGACTACGTGGAAGCCATCATCGGCAACCTGCGCGCTGTAGGCATCAACGCCAAATTGCGCTACCTGAAGTACGCCGCCTTGCGTGACCAGCAACGTGGCGGCAAGGTGCCGATGTCGTTCCAGGCCTGGGGTTCATTCTCGATCCTCGACGCCTCGGCCTCTGCCGGGACCTGGTTCAAGGGCAACCCTGACGACAACATCAAGGACCCGCAAGTCCAGGGCTGGCTGCAGACCGCCGACAATGCACTGGACCCGCAAGTGCGCAAGGACAACTACCGCAAGGCATTGCAGCGCATCAGCGAACAGGCCTACTGGGCGCCGCTGTTCAACTACTCGATGAACTACGCCTACGTGTCGGACCTGAACTTCAAGCCCTACCCCGACGAGTTGCCGCGCTTCGTGCTGTCGAGCTGGAAGTAGAGCTGTGTGCATCACCCGGTGAGACCGGCTGCCGGGCGCGCATAGCGTCTGGCACCGGGATCCTCCAGCCACTCCATGGACACAAGGTGACTTGCCATGTCTGGATTTCTCTTGCGCCGTCTGGCCATCGCTCTTTGCGTGGCGATTACCGTATCGGTGATCAGCTTCTCCCTTCTCCACCTGTCGGGTGACCTTGCAACCGCCATCGGCGGGCCGGAAGCCACCAGCGAACAGATCGAACAGATTCGGATCCAGTACGGCCTCAACAAGCCATTGGTCACGCAATACTTCGAGTGGCTGGGCGATGTGATGCGCCTCGATCTGGGCGACTCGTTCTTCTTTCAGGAATCGGTCTACAACCTGATCGCTTCGCGCCTGTCGATTACCCTCGGGCTCGGTGCCATGGCCCTGGGCATCGCGCTGCTGATTGCCATCCCGCTGGGCGTGCTGGCAGCGGTCAAGCGCGACACCTGGATTGATCGGCTGGCACTGAGCATCGCCGTGCTGGGCCAGGCCATGCCGAGTTTCTGGTTTGCGCTGATGCTGATCGTGGTGTTCTCGGTCACCCTGAAATGGCTGCCGGTATCGGGCAATTCGACCTGGGCGCATTTCGTCATGCCCGCGATTGCGCTGGGTTACTACGCCACCCCGGCAATCATGCGCCTGACCCGCGCCGGCATGCTCGACGTGCTCAATTCCGACTATATCCGCACCGCACGTGCCAAGGGCCTGCGACCGCACACGGTGCTGTTCAAACACGCGCTGCGTAATGCCCTGATTCCCGTGGTAGCGCTGGCGGCAGTGGAATTCGGCTTCATGCTGGGCGGCTCGGTGGTCATCGAAACGGTGTTTTCGCTGCAAGGCATCGGTCAGTTGGCCTGGGACGCGATTGCCCGCGATGACTTCCCTGTGGTGCAGGCGGTGGTGCTGCTGATTGCGGTGATCTACATCGTCCTCACGCTGCTGGCAGACGTCCTCAACGCACTGCTCGACCCGCGCATCCGCGTGAAATAGGAGGCCCCATGAGCACAACCACCTCATCCTCGCTGGTCATCAACGATTACCAGCCACCGGCCAAAAGCGTCTGGCGCACGCTGCGCGCCAGCTTCGGCCACCGCGGTTTTGCCATAGGCGCCGTGCTGCTGATGGTCATTCTGTTCGCCGCGCTGCTCGCCCCCTGGCTTGCGCCCTACGACCCTTACACCCAGGACGTGATGTTGCGCATGAAGCCTCCCGTGTGGATGGCCAACGGCACGTGGGAATACATGCTGGGCACCGACAAACTGGGCCGCGATTACCTCTCGCGACTGCTCTACGGTGCACGGATTTCGTTGTTCATCGGTTTTTCGGCAGCGCTGATCTCCGGCATCATCGGCACCATCATGGGCCTGCTGGCAGGCTATTTTGGCGGCAAGGTGGACGCGGTGATCAGCTACCTGATCACGACACGTCTGGCGATGCCCGTGGTGATGATTGCGCTGGCATCGGCCTCGTTGATCGGCGGCTCGCTGAAAGTGGTGATCATCTTGCTCGGCTGCCTGCTGTGGGACCGCTTTGCCGTGGTGGTCCGGGCTGCGGTGCAGCAGATTCGTGACGCGGAATACGTGGCGTCGGCACAAGCGCTGGGCTGTTCGACCCTGCGCATTCTGGCCAGCGAAATCCTGCCCAATCTGGTGGGCGCGCTGATTGTGGTCGCCACCCTGGAAATGGCCCACGCCATCCTGCTGGAGTCGGCGCTGTCGTTTCTGGGCGTCGGGGTGCAGCCACCCATTCCTTCGTGGGGGCTGATGATCGCCGAGGGCAAGCCCTACATGTTCTTTTCCCCTTGGGTCATCGCCATTCCCGGCGTCGCACTGATGGTACTGGTGCTCGGCATCAACCTGGTCGGTGACGGCCTGCGTGACCTGATCCTGCCCGATGGGCGCAACTGACAGAGGAGATCCGCACATGGCGCTATTGCATGTTGAAAACCTGCGTGTCGAGATCCCGCTGGGTCAGGACACGCTGCACGCGGTACGAGGCCTGGACTTTGCGGTCGAGCGTGGCGAGATGCTGTGCATCGTCGGCGAGTCCGGCTGTGGCAAATCCCTGACCTCGCTGGCGCTGATGGACCTGCTGCCGCGCAAGGCCCGACGCACCGCGACGCGGCTGAGCCTGGACGGCATCGACATGCTTACCCGGAGCGAACGGCAGATGTGTGACCTGCGCGGCAACCGGCTGGCAATGATTTTCCAGGAACCCATGACCTCGCTGAACCCGGCCTACAGCATTGGCAACCAGCTCTGTGAAGTGCTCACCCGACACCGCAAGGTGTCCCGCAAGGACGCCATGCTGCGGGCCGCGCAGATGCTCGAAAAAGTCGGCATCAGCAACGCTACCGAGCGCCTGCGTCAGTACCCGCATCAGTTGTCCGGCGGCCTGCGTCAGCGGGTGATCATTGCCATGGCCTTGATGTGCGAGCCGGACGTGATTATTGCCGACGAGCCAACCACCGCGCTGGACGTGACCATTCAGGCGCAAATCCTGCGCCTCATCCGCGACATCCAGAAGGAGTTCGGCCTTGCCGTGATCTTCATCACTCACGATTTGGGTCTGGTGGCGCGTATCGCCGACCGGGTCGCCGTGATGTACGCCGGGCAGATCGTCGAAACCGCGCCTGCAGTCGAGCTGTTCGAAAACCCGCAACACCCTTACACGCGTGGTCTGCTGGCGAGTATTCCGATCCCGGGACGCACCCAACCGGGCCAGCCACTGGGGTCGATTCCGGGGCTGGTGCCCAGCCTGGTAGGCGAGCAACACGGGTGCGCCTTTCGCAACCGCTGCCCGCAGGCCATTGCTGCGTGTGCGCAGGATGTTCCGCCCGTGGAAAGTACCGACCACATGACCCGCTGCCTGTTCGCGACGCCGACTTCCGGTCCCGCAGCCCACACGGCGCTGCGCCACGGAGGAGCACTGTCATGAGTGAAGCACTGAAAGCCCAGTCAACCAAAAAGGACATCGCGCTTGAACTGTGCGACATCCGCCGCGAGTTCACCATCAGCCGGGGCTTCTTCAAACCGGCCGCCACGCTCAAGGCGGTCGATGGCGTATCACTGCGTCTGCTGCGCGGCGAGACACTGGGGTTGGTCGGCGAGTCCGGCTGCGGCAAAAGCACCCTGGCAAAAATGTTGCTGGGCTTGCTGGCGCCCAGCAGCGGCGATGTGCTGGTCAATGGCAAGCACTTGGCCGGAACCGACCGCAAGGAAATGGCGCGACGCATCCAGCCGATTTTCCAGGACCCGTATTCGTCACTCAACCCCCGCAAGACGTTGCGCGAAATCGTCACCCTGCCGCTGATCGTGCATGACATCGGCAGCAACGCCGAACGCCGCAAGCGCACCGAAGACATGATGGACGTGGTCGGTCTGCCCAAACGGGTCATCGACAGCTACCCCAGCCAGCTGTCCGGTGGTCAGCGTCAGCGTGTTGCGATTGCCCGCGCACTGGTAATGCGCCCGGACGTGCTGATCTGCGATGAACCCACCTCGGCGCTGGACGTCTCGGTGCAGGCGCAGATTCTCAACCTGCTGCAAGACCTCAAGCAGGAGTTCGGCCTGACTTATCTGCTGATCAGCCACAACCTGGCAGTCATCGAACACCTCGCTGACCGGGTTGCGGTGATGTATCTGGGTCGGATCGTCGAAGAACGCAGCCGCGAATCGCTGTTCGCACGGCCCGGTCATCCTTACACCCAGGCACTGCTCGACTCGGTACTGACCCCGGACCCGCACCTGGGTATTCCTGACCTCGGCCTGCAGGGCACCTTTCCCAACCCGATGTCGCCGCCGTCAGGTTGTGCCTTTCACCCGCGCTGCCCCAGCTGCATGGCGGTGTGCAAGGAGCAGTACCCGGCCAATGACAGCACCGAAGGCGGCACCGTCCGCTGCCACCTGCGCGACACCTCACAGACCCTGGAGTTGATCCCCTCATGAGTAGCCGTTCTCACGCAATCGACAACGCCGCTGAACAGTTCGACAACGGCGCGTTCTTCGCCCTGCTTGGCGAGAGCGTGGCGTATCCGACCCAGAGCCAGGAGGCCGAGAGCCTGCCGGAGCTTTACCGTTATCTGCATGAATTCATCACCCCACATGTCGAGCGCCTGGGTTTCAGCGTCAAGGTCTATGACAACCCGGTCGCCGAACGCGGCCCGCTGCTGATCGCCACGCGCATTGAAGACCCCGGCCTGCCGACCCTGCTCAGTTATGGCCACGGTGATGTGGTGCGTGGCTACGACGCGCAGTGGCAGGCGGGCCTGTCGCCGTGGCAAGTGGTTGAGCGCGGTGAGCGCTGGTACGGCCGGGGCACGGCGGACAACAAGGGCCAGCACCTGATCAACCTGACCGCCCTTGAACAGACGCTCAAGGCCCGCGACGGCAAGCTGGGGTTCAACGTCAAGCTGCTGCTGGAAATGGGTGAAGAGGACGGCTCGCCCGGCCTGAGTGCATTTTGCCAGGCGCACGCCAAAGAGCTGGCAGCCGATATTTTCATCGCCTCCGACGGACCGCGTCTGGCTGCCGCGCGCCCGACCCTGTTTCTCGGCTCGCGTGGCGTGTTCAACTTCGAGCTGACGGTCAATCTGCGCGACGGCGCGCACCATTCCGGCAACTGGGGCGGGCTGCTCGCCAACCCCGGAATCATTCTGGCCAACGCCATCGCCAGCCTGGTCGATGAGCACGGTCGGGTGAAAGTCGCCGGGCTGATGCCCACGGCCATTCCCGACGCAGTGCGCAGCGCGCTGGCCGACATTGAAGTGGGCGGCGGGCCCGGCGACCCGGACATTGATCCGCACTGGGGCGAGCCAGGCCTTTCGCTCAGTGAAAAAGTCTTCGGCTGGAACACCCTGGACGTTCTGGCGTTCAAGACCGGCAACCCAGACGCCCCGGTTCACGCGATCCCCGGCAAGGCCCATGCGCTGTGCCACATGCGGTTTGTGGTCGACAGCGATTACACGACCTTCATTCCCGCCGTACGTGCGCATCTGGACGCACACGGTTTTGCGCAGGTCGAGGTCAGGCAGACGCGCATGGACGTGATGCACGCCACTCGCCTTTCGCCCAACAGCCCGTGGGTCGGTTGGGCACTGGAATCGCTGGCCACGACTACCGGCAAGAAGCCTGCATTGCTGCCCAACCTCGGCGGTTCGCTGCCCAACGACGTGTTCGCCGAAGTGCTAGGTTTGCCCACGGTCTGGGTGCCACACTCCTACCCCGCGTGTTCGCAGCATGCGCCCAACGAGCATCTGCTCGCCCCGGTGGTCAAAGAAAGCCTGCAGATCATGGCCGGTCTATTCTGGGACCTGGGCAATGACGGTATCCGTCTGACCCGCGAACACAACGCACAGGAGCGCACGCAGTGAATGACGCACAACAACACGCCACGCACTGGCTTGCAGATCAGTTCGAGGCGATGGAAGCACTGCTGCGGCAGCTGGTCGATACCGACTCCAACAGTTACGACAAGGCCGGTGTTGATGCCGTGGGGGAGTTGCTGACCGCGCAACTGCGTGCCGACGGCATCCACGTCGAGCGCATGCCGGTCGAAGGCTTCGGCGACGTGCTGCTCGCCGAACTGCCCGGCGGGCCAGGCAAGCCGGTGTTGCTGCTGGGTCATCGCGACACGGTATTCCCCAAGGGCACCACCACCACGCGAGGCTACACCCGAGACGCTGAACGAGCCTATGGCCCCGGCGTCGCAGACATGAAAGGCGGGCTGGTGCTCAATTGCTTCGCCCTCAAGGCACTGAAACGCGCCGGTCCGCTGCCGTTTCCCGTGCAGATTCTGTACACCGGCGACGAAGAAATCGGTTCCGCCAGCGCCCGCAGCCATATCGAAACCCATGCACGGGCGGCTCGCGCTGTGCTCAATCCGGAGCCGGGCCGGGCCAGTGGCAATGTGGTCAGCGCCCGCAAAGGCGGCGCCACGCTGATCATCGAAGTCAGCGGCCGCGCTGCGCATTCGGGGGTCAACCATGCCGACGGCGCCAGCGCTGTCCAGGCCCTGGCACACAAGGTCATCAAGCTCCACGCCCTGACCGATTACGCCGCAGGCATCACCACCAACGTCGGGCTGATGTCGGGTGGCACCTCCAGCAATACCGTGGCCCAAAGCGCCACGGCAAAACTCGATGTGCGCTTTGTCGAGCTCAAACAATGGGACGCCATACTGGGCGCTGTCCAGACCATCGTCGCCGAAGAAGAACTGCCCGGCACTTCAGCAAAACTGCTGGAAGCCACCACTTTTCTGCCGATGGAGGCGATGCACAGCGCCGATTTGCTGAATATCTATCAAGGTGTCGCGACGGAACTGGGCTTCAAGGTCGAAGGCGAGTTCACCGGTGGCTGTGCCGACTCGGGCTTCACTGCCAGCCTTGGCATTCCGACCTTGTGCGGTCTGGGGCCTGTCGGCGGCAAGGTGCACACTGACAACGAGTACCTGGAACTCGATACTCTGGTTCCCAGAGGGCAGGCACTGGTAGCGACGATACTGGCATTGGCCGAGCGGCCCGATTGACCGCCCTGTCCGTCTCAGGTTCGCAGCCCAACTGATGCAGCGAAAGCGCGCGAACTGCAAGCCATCTTCATGCACTTGATTGAGGAACATTTCATGGCCACACCGTCCGACCTGCCCGGCAAATCCGCCACTGAACTGCGCGCCCTGATCGGCAACCGGCAGCTTTCCCCGGTGGAACTGCTGGAGGCCTGCATCACGCGCATCGAGGCACTCAATCCGAAGATCAACGCCTTTGCCGCGACCTGTTTCGAGCGAGCCCGCAAAGAGGCAGTACTGGCCGAGCAGGCCGTGATGCAGGGCAAACCGCTGGGCCTGTTGCACGGCCTGCCCATCGGCATCAAGGACCTGGAAGAAACCGCTGACGTGCTGACTACCTATGGCTCGCAGCTGTTTCGCGACAACGTGCCGAGCCAGGACAACCTGTTCGTCGAGCGCCTGCGCGGTGCCGGCGCCATCATGGTCGGCAAGACCAACGTGCCGGAACTCGGCGCGGGCGCCAACACGCGGAACGTGGTGTGGGGCGCAACGGGAAATCCGTTCAACCCAGCGCTCAATGCCGGGGGCTCCTCCGGCGGTTCGGCTGCGGCGCTTGCGGTTGACATGGTGCCGTTGTGCAGTGGCTCGGACACCGGCGGCTCGCTGCGCATTCCGGCAGCGCTGTGTGGCATCGTCGGTTTGCGCCCTTCGCCAGGGCTGGTGCCGAGCGAGCGCAAGAAACTGGGCTGGACACCGCTCTCGGTGGTCGGCCCCATGGGCCGCAACGTGGCCGACACCCTGCTGCAACTGCGAGCCAGCGCTGGATTGGGGCAGTCCGACCCCCTGAGCTACGCCGTGGCAGCCGACGAGTTCGCGCCGCGCACGGTCGACCTCAGCACGTTGTGCGTCGGCTACAGCGAGGATTTTGGCGCGTGCGCAGTGGATGACGGGATTCGGGCGGTGTTCCGCGAAAAAATCAGCGGCTTGAAATCGCTGTTCAAGTCCTGCGAACCCATCGACCTGAACCTGGGCAGTGCCCACCGCACCTTCGACGTACTGCGCGCCGAGGCCTTCGTCGCCGGTTTGCAGGACGCCCATGACCGCGACCCGGATGCGCTGGGGCCCAACACCCGGGCCAACTTCGACATGGGTGCTGCCATGTCATTGCAGGACTGCGTCAAGGCCCACAGCGAACAGAGCCGCATCTTCCGCAGTTTTCAGAGGCAGTTCGAACAGTACGACCTGATCCTCGCACCCACCACACCCGTTTCACCGTTCCCATGGAGCGAGCTGTACCTGCGCGAGGTCAACGGTGTGCAACTGGACAACTACTACCGCTGGCTGGCGCTCTGCTACACCATCACCCTGACCACCAACCCGGCGCTGTCGCTGCCATGCGGCACTGACCACAACGGCATGCCGTTCGGGCTGCAGATGATTGGCGGGTTCCGGGCTGACGCGAGACTGTTGGCCTGTGCCCACGCGCTGGAGCAGGCTACCGGTGGCGACCCTCGCCTGTCGCGCCCGCGCCCGGACCTGCAAACGCTGCTGAGCTCGGCGGTCGACCTGACCCACATCGTCACGCATCCGCCGATTTATGGTGGTTCGAACACCCCCAAACCGGACATCGGCGCCATGTGAAAAGACCCGACAATACGCAGCCCGAGGCGTCGCGTCTGGATAGGTAAAGTGGCTGCGCTGGTTCATACTGCGCGGCCATGTCCTCAAGGAGCCAGAGCCCGTGGCCGTCTCGCAAGCCATTTTGCCCATCTTTTTGCTGATCGTTCTGGGGTATGTGCTCGGCAGACGCAAGGCACTCAGCGCCGACAGCACCAAAGCCCTGAGCAACCTGTCGTTCAAACTGTTTCTGCCGATGGTGCTGTTTACCGGCATGGTGCATGCCCCGCTGCATGACGGTCTGGACCTGCGTGTGCTGGCGGCCTACTTCGTTCCGGCACTGATGGTGTTTCTGCTGGTCAACCTGGTCATGCACAGGTACAGCGGCGAGCCCACACCCTTTGGCCTCACCGCCAGTTTCTCCAATAATGTGTTGATCGGCATCCCCATGGTTGCAGGACTGTTCGGCAATCCAGGGCTGGTGTTGCTGTTTACCGTTATCGCGGTTCACAGCCTGTTGCTGTTCAGCTTTCAGAGCCTGTACGACAGCCTGGCCGGTAACGCACCGTTCAACGTTCGCTCGTTGATCGCCAGCCTGGCGAACCCGCTGATTATCGGCCTGCTGTTGGGCGTGGCGGTGAACCTCTCTGGCCTGAACCTGCCGGACTGGGCCGATCACCTGACGACCTGGCTGGCGCAGGCCGCCCTGCCGTGCGCGTTGATTGTGCTGGGTTCCAACCTCTCCAGTTTCAAGCTGACACCCAGTGGGCAGGCATTGGGCATGACCTTCGGCAAACTGCTGCTGATGCCGTTTCTGGTGCTGCTGGCGTGCATCGTGCTGGGGATCGAGGGCATGCCACGTGCGGTGCTGGTGCTGATGGCCGCCGGCCCGTCCGGCGTCAATGTCCTTGGCTTTGCGCGCAGTACGCCGCACGTGCAGAAGACCAGTTCAGCCATCTGCCTGACCACCGTACTGTCGGCCGCGACCCTGCCGCTATGGATGTGGCTGGTCAGCCTGCTGGAAAACGCATGAGCGCTTGAGTGACTGCATCTGAACGGACGAGGGGCAGGCTCTCGGATGAGAACCTGCCCCTCTGACACACATCGGTACAACCCTGAACTGACGTTGCTTTGCGCTTACTTCGGCAACGCGTAAGCAATCACGTAATCACCCCGATCAGGCGACTGACGCGCACCGCCTGCCGTCAGCAGGATGTACTGACGGCCGGTTTTCGGCGACACGTAAGTCATCGGTCCGGACTGGCTGCCCACTGGCAGGCGAGCCTTCCAGATCTCGTTGCCATTGCCACTGTCGAAAGCGCGCAGGTAAAAGTCCTGAGTGCCTGCGAAGAACAACAGCCCTGACTGGGTAGACAACGAAGCGCCCAGCGTCGGCATGCCAATCGGAATCGGCAGGCCCATGCGGATGCCCATCGGGCCAGTGTCCTTCACGGTACCCACCGGCACCTGCCAGACCACTTTTCTGGTCTTCAGGTCGATCGCCGACATGGTGCCGAATGGCGGCGCCTGGCATGGGATACCGACCGCCGACAGGAAACGCTGGCGCATGGCGCCGAACGGCGTGCCGGTCTGGGGCACAACACCCATTTCGATGCCGCTGGCACCGGCGCCGATCTTGTCACGCGGGATCATGTAATTGGCCAGGCCTAGACGCATGTCGTTGACGAACATGTAGCTGTTGGTCGGATCGACCGACACGCTGCCCCAGTTCATGCCACCCAGCGAACCGGGGAATTGCAACGCCGGGTCAAGCCCCGGTGGCGTGTAGACGCCTTCATGACGCATGCCCTTGAAGGCGATACGGCACATCAGTTGATCAAATGCCGTGGCGCCCCACATGTCGGACTCTTTGAGGGTCTGATTGCCAATGGACGGCATGTCGACCGAGAACGGCTGAGTGGGTGAATAACGCTCACCCGGCACCTTGCCCTGTGGTACCGGGCGCTCTTCGACGCGCGAGATCGGCACGCCGGTTTCACGGTTCAGCAGGAAGATCTCGCCCTGTTTGGTGACTTGCGCCAGCGCCGGCTGGGTGCCGCCCTTGCCGTCCGGGATGTCATACAGCAGCGGCTGCGCAGGAATGTCGAAGTCCCACAGGTCATGGTGAGTCATCTGGAAGTGCCAGCGCACCTGCCCCGTCTTCACATCGACAGCAACGACAGACGACGACCATTTGTCATCCAGCTCGGTCCGCGTGCCGCCAAAGAAGTCTGGCGTAGCATTACCGGTGGGCAGGTAGATCAGGCCCAGCTTCTCGTCGTAGGACATGGCTGACCAGACGTTCGGCGTACCGCGCGTGTAGGTGTCGCCTGCCGGTGGCCGTTTGGTGGTGTCCGGATTACCCGGATCCCACGCCCAGACCAGTTCGCCGCTGTGTACATCAAAGGCACGCACCACTCCCGGTGGCTCACCGGTGGAATAGTTGTCCGCAACACGGCCTCCGACCACCACAACGTTACCCGCCACCAGTGGCGTCGAGGTTTGCTGGTAGTAGCCTTCCTTGACTTCGCCCATGTCAGTCTTCAGGTCAACCACACCCTGATTGCCGAAATCCTGGCAGGCCTGGCCGGTGTCGGCATCCAGCGCGATCAGACGCGCATCGCCGGTCGGCAGGAAGATACGCCTGGCACACGCAGTCGGTGCAGGCTGCGCGGCGGCGTCGCTTGTCGGCGTGGCGAAGTAGCCGAGGCCACGGCAACGCTGCCAGTTCGGCGCCGTACCTTGCGGGTCGAACTTCCAGCGCTGGGTACCGGTGTCGGCGTCCAGCGCGAATACTTTGCCGTACGCGGTGCAGGTATAGACCGTGTCACCGATCTGCAGCGGCGTGTTCTGGTCTTCCGCGCCCGCGCCAGTGCTCTGCGGAATGTCGCCGGTGTGGAAGGTCCACGCGACCTGCAGTTTGTCGATGTTGCCCTTGTTGATCTGATCGAGCGCGGCAAACCGGTTGCCCGCCGGGGTATTGCCCCAGTGCGCCCAGTCTTTCTGCTCGGTGCCTGGCGCCACCGGTACGATAGTCGGCACATTGTTGGCACTGATCACATGGGTGGGCACGAACATGTAGGCGATGGTCGCCACCACGCCGACGCCCAGAACGCCTGCTATACCGTACGCGCCACGCCCGTACCGAGCGCCGGAAGCGCGGGCCAGTGTCGGGTAGATCAACGCGACGACCAGCCCGATCACAGCGAATGTCAGTACGCGTGACACCAATGGCCAGTAATGCAGGCCTGCATCCCACACCGCCCAAAGCGCGGTCAGGATCAATGCCGCGCCATACAGCAGCGCACCTTTGGGTTTACGTGCAGCGATCAGCACACCGCTGACCAACATCGCCAGCCCCATCAGCAGGAAGAAAAAGCTGCCGCCCAGCGTTATCAGGTAACCGCCACCGCCCGCCAGGCCGAGCCCGATCAGCGCGATCAGCACCCCGAGCCCAAGCAGAAGCACCCTGCTGCCCGCCCCTATCGATTGTCTGTTTGTCATGTCTGGAACCCGTCAGATTTTTTCAGCCGCGCAGAATGTACCAAACAGTTCATTCTGACAAATTGTCGCACCGTGTTTCTGCTCGGAGCAGCGACCTTGAGGAGCGTTCAACGCAACTTCACCAACGGTCCAGACAGCGAAGCGTCTGGCTCGGCAGTTTCAGGGCGATCAGCGAACAGAATTTCAAACAGGAGGTACGAACCTGCCGTGCAGGCAGCTGAGCAGACATCACAAACGCGAGTAACTGACGGTGCTCAAAGCACCATGTTTTCCCGACCGATCACTACGTTCGGCGGCAACGTGCGCGGTTGCTCCAACAGCCAGGCGTCCAGCGTGTGCCCAATGTGGGTCAGCACAGCGCTCGACGGGCGCAGTTGTGCGATCGCCTCCAGCGCCAGTGTCAGGTCGTTGTGGTTGCGTGGCGCCTGGGGTTGCGGCGGCATGGAGCAGTCCACAACCAATACGTCCAGCGAATCACCCTGCAAAAACTCGCGGGTTGCATCAGGCAGCCCTACCGTGTCGGTCAGGTAAGCGATGCGCCGCCCTGCGCTGCTCAGCAGATAGCCGAATGTGGGTCGTGAATGCTGGAGTGGCAACGCGGTGACCTGCAGCGAGCCCAGGCTGCGGGTTTCGAAGGCTGAAAAAGGCTGGCTGAAATCCAGAATGCCGGGGTGCTTGTAGAGGTCGGCAAGGCCCTCCGGGTCCGCAGGGCCATGTACCGGTATTATCAACCCCTGGCCCCAGCGCAAGTGCAGCAGGCCCTGAGCGTGATCGGCGTGATAGTGCGTTTGCAGAATGCCGCTCAGGCTGTGTGGCGGGAAGCGCTCGGCAAGGTCAATCAGGCCACTGTCGATCAGCCAACGCTGGTCATCGCACTCGATCAAGGCGCTGCATGGCAGTCGCCTCAGTGCATGATCGGTCGACGCAGCCTGGCAGGCCGGGCACCGACAACCATAGACCGGAACCTGTCGCGCATCGCCGGTCCCCAGCAGGGTCAAGCGCACGCAGGGTGTTTCTTCAAATACAGCACCAGGGCTTCAACCGTCTGCTCCAGCGGCCCGGAGTTGTCCAGTGCGAAGACTCCGGGATGGGTAGCCAGCAGGTTGCCGGCAAACTGTTGATTGCGCTCCAGTCGTGCTTCGATCTCCGGCAGGCTTTCGCGATTTCGGGCCAGCAGCCGCTCACGCAATACGTCCTGATCGACAGTCAGCAGCACCGCCATCAGGTTTGGATAACGTCGTTGCGCCCTTTCCAGATGAGCTCGGGAGCCATTGATCAATACGTCATGGCCTTCAAGCAACCATTGGTCAATGACAATCGGAATGCCATAATGCAAACCGTTGGCCGCCCAGTTCAAGGCAAAGGCGCCGTTCTCGCGCATGTGCTCGAACTGCTCGACGTCCACGGCCTGCGCCGCTTCACCCACCGCTTCGGCGGAGCGCGTAATAACCCGCCGCACCACGCGACAATTACGCTGCGCCAGCGTTTCGCGGGCCGCGTCCATCAGGCTGTCCTTGCCTGAACCGGACGGCCCGATGAGATAGATCAACCTGCCTGCCATCAAAATACCCTCTTGCCTTGTCGCCAGACTTTATCGATAACCGGCAGGCTGCCATGAGTGCGCGCTTGAATCAGATCAGCGCGCAAGCCGACACGGATTTCACCACGATCAGCGAGCCCCGCCGCCAGGGCCGGGGTGCGGCTGATCATGTTCATCGCCTGTGGCAGTTCACATTCATTGTCCTGCTCGGCCAGCATGAACGCGGCCTGCAGCAGACTCGCCGGATAGTAGTCGCTGGAGAGAATATCCAGTAGCCCTTCTTTCGCCAGCGATGCTGCCGCCACGTTACCGGAGTGCGAGCCGCCGCGCACAATGTTTGGTGCGCCCATCAACACACTCATCCCCAATCGGCGACAACTCGACGCCGCTTCGAGGGTGGTCGGGAACTCGGCGATGTTCATGCCATAACCCGCTGACTCCTCGACATGTGCCAGGGTCGCGTCATCGTGACTGGCGATCGACAGCCCACGTGCCAGGCACAGTTCGACAATGGCGCGGCGATAACGGTCGGCGTACTCCGTTGAGTTGGCCACCTGCTCGACAATGAACCGGTCCATTTCTGCGTGGCTCATGTGGTACTTGCCCATGTAGTACTCGCGGTACTTGGACTCCAGCGCAAACTGCCGCTGGCCGGGCGCGTGGTCCATTACCGACACCAGTTGCACCAGCGGCTGCTCGATCAGGTCACGAAATACGCCCAGGGTGTCAGGATGGCTGACTTCGCAGCGCAGGTGCAGCAAATGCTCGGCACGCGTCAGGCCAGCCGCGTTGGCGACGGCGATAGCCTCAAGCATCGCGGGCAGCTGCTGCATGCGTTTGCCCTTGGGGTTCACATCGCCAATCGACAGCGCATCGAACACGGTGGTGATACCGGCCGCGACGATCTGCGCATCATGGCTGATGACCGCAGACGTCGACGGCCAGTCAACGCCGGGCCGCGGCGACAAATGTTTTTCCAGATTATCGGTGTGCAGTTCGACCAGCCCCGGTAGCAGGTAATCGCCCTGCAAATCTTCAGCCTGACTCAACAGGCTGCGACCGGCATTGACCTCGACGATCATCCCGTCGCGCACCACCACCGTGCCCACAAATACCTGTTCGGCAGTGACCACGCGGGCGTTGGTGAATATCTGTTCAGTCAGCATTGCAGCAACTCCTTGGCGGTCAGGTCTGATGGGGTCATGTCCAACTGGCGGCTGCCGACTGCTTCGCGAGCATCACGGTCATGGAAAATGCCGATCAGGGCGGCACCGGCCTGCTTGGCCTCGTCGATCAGTTCCAGCACGACCTGACGGTTGGCGTCATCCAGCGAAGCGGTCGGCTCGTCCAACAGCAACACCGGCCAGGGCACCATGAACGCCCGCGCGATATTGATGCGTTGCTGTTCGCCCCCGGAAAAGGTACTCGGCGCCAGTGGCCAGAGGCGTTGCGCGATGTTCAGCCGGGTCAGCAGCCGCTGCGCGCGTGCCAGCGCCTGATCGCGAGGCCAGCCGCGTGCCAGCGCCGGCTCCATCACCACGTCCAGACTCGACACCCGTGGAATGACCCGCAGGAACTGGCTGACATAACCCAGCGTGCTGCGGCGCACTTCAAGCACCTGACGCGGTGTGGCACCAACCAGTTCGGTCCACTCGCCGTCGTGCTGCACACGGATGCTGCCCGCTGCCGGCAGGTAGTTACCGTAGAGCGTGCGCAACAGCGTGCTTTTACCAGCCCCCGACGCGCCCGCCAGCACCAGGCATTCGCCGCTGCGAACCGAAAAACTCAGACCGCGCAGCACGTTGAGGACCACGCCGCTGTGCTGATGCAGCGTAAACGTTTTAGAGAGGTCACGGACCTCGATCAAGGGAGTCATCGGGCTCATCTCTGGTCGGTTCATGGCTGCAATACCGAGGACACCAGCAATTGGGAATACGGGTGCTGCGGGTCGTCGAGAATCTGATCGGTCAGGCCCGCCTCCACCACGTGCGAGCGGCGCATGACCATCAGGCGGTCAGCCAGCAGCCGCGCTACCGCAAGGTCATGGGTGACGATGACCACCGCCAGATCGAGTTCGCGCACCAGCCCGCGCAACAGGTCGAGCAATCGCGCCTGCACCGATACGTCGAGGCCGCCGGTGGGCTCATCCATGAACACCAGCCGAGGACCGGACACCAGATTGCGGGCGATCTGCAGGCGTTGCTGCATGCCACCGGAAAAGCTGCGCGGCAGGTCATCGACGCGCAGTGGGTCGATCTCCACCTGACTCAGCCAGTCCAGCGCCGCGCCGCGCAGTTGCTGATAATTGCGGACACCCTGAGCCATCAGTCGCTCGCCGATATTGGCCCCTGCCGACACGCCCATGCGCAGCCCGTCGCGCGGGTTCTGTTCGACAAAGCCCCACTCGGTGCGCAACAGGGTACGCCGCCGGGCTTCGCTGGCGCTGTACAGGTCGAACCATTCACCGTCCTTGCCGCGATAATCGATACGGCCCCGATCGGGCGGGCAACGGCCGCTGAGCAGTGAAAGCAACGTAGACTTGCCTGAGCCGGACTCGCCGACAATGCCCAGGACCTCGCCGGGATACAGCTCGAAGCTGACGTCCTGGCAGCCTTTTTCCGGGCCATACAGCCGGGTCAGGCCCTGAACCTTGAGCAGTGGTTCGACTCGCTGCGCATGTGCATCGGGCACGGGATTGACTGACAACGCGCTGATCATTGGCCGTTCTCCTGCTGGTTGACCCGTTGGGCGCAGTAATCGGTGTCGGAGCAAACGAAACGTTGGGTGCCGAGATCATCCAGGATCAGCTCATCGAGGTAGGAGTCATGGCTGCCACAGATTGCGCAGCAATGCTCCCAGCGTTGTACCTCGAATGGGTGATCTTCAAAATCCAGGCTCACCACGCGGGTGAAAGGCGGGACCGCGTAAAGGCGCTTTTCACGTCCCGCGCCGAACAGCATCAACGCCGGGCTCATGTGCAGTTTGGGGTTGTCAAATTTGGGGATCGGCGACGGGTCCATCACGTAGCGCTCGTCGACCATCACTGGGTAGGCATAACTGGTGGCGATATGGCCGAAGGTGGCAATGTCTTCGTAAAGCTTGACGTGCATGACGCCGTAATCATCCAGCGCATGCATGGTGCGGGTTTCGGTTTCCGACGGTTCGATGAAGCGCAGCGGCTCGGGAATCGGCACTTGATACACAAGAATCTGATCCGCATGCAGCGGCGTTTCCGGGATGCGGTGGCGGGTCTGGATCACAGTCGCGTCAGGGGTGCGTTCGGTGGTGGCGATACCCGCCGTGCGCGCAAAAAAGCGTCGGATCGAGACCGCGTTGGTGGTGTCATCAGCGCCCTGATCGATGACCTTGAGCACATCATCAGCGCCAAGAATCGCTGCGGTCAGCTGCATGCCGCCAGTGCCCCAGCCATAAGGCAGCGGCATTTCCCGCCCGCCGAACGGCACCTGATAACCGGGGATTGCCACAGCCTTGAGCAGGCCGCGGCGGATCATGCGTTTGGTCTGTTCATCCAGGTAAGCGAAGTTGTAGGCGGTGTCCCGCGCAAGCGGCTGTTCTGGGGCGTTCATTGGGTATTCTCCGGGGGCGCTGAAGGCTTGCGCAGTGTGCGGATCAGTCCCAGTTCGGACTGGAAATCCACGTAGTGCGGCAGCTTGAGGTGCGAGACAAAGCCAGCGGCTTCCACGTTATCGCAGTGCGCCAGCACGAACTCTTCCTGTTGCGCGGGCGACTGGATTTCTTCTTGGAATTCTTCAGCGCGCAACGACCGGTCAACCAGCGCCATGCCCATGGCCTTGCGTTCTGCGTTGCCGAACGCCAGACCATAGCCGCGAGTGAATTGCGGCGGCTCAGTGGCCGAGCCGACAAACTGATTGATCATCTCGCACTCGGTGATTTCGATGTCACCGATCAGGATGGGGAAACCCAGTTCTTCTGGCTCGATCCAGACCTCGACGTCGCCGATGCGAATCTCGCCAGCGAACGGATGGTTGCGGCCGTAACCACGCTGGGTCGAATAACCCAGCGCCAGCAGAAAACCCTCATCGCCGCGCGCCAGCGCCTGCAAGCGCTGAGCACGGCTGGCCGGGTACTCCAGGGGTTCGCGGGTAATGTCGGCGACGGGTTCGCCGTCATCGACTTCGGGCTTGATCAGCCCTTCCTTGGCCAGCAGGCCGAGCACTCGAGGGCATGGCTCCAGTGTCGCGGCCGGGTTCGCGGGCGGTCCTGAATGCTCGCCTTCAGCCAGCAAGGCAAAGTCCAGCAGGCGATGGGTGTAGTCGAACGTTGGCCCCAGTAACTGACCGCCCGGAACATCCTTGAACGTGGCAGACAGGCGTCGACTGAGCTGCATATCAGACGTCTCGATCGGCTGACTGGCGCAGAAACGCGTGAGCGTCGTGCGGTAGGCACGCAGCAGAAAGATCGCCTCTACCAGATCCCCGGCCGACTGCTTGATCGCCAGCGCGGCGAGTTGTTCGTCGTACAGCGAACCCTCGGTCATGACCCGTGCGACGGCCAGCGGCAACTGTTGACGAATCTGCTCGACGTCCAGTTCGGCAACCGCTGTGTCGCCACGGCGTTTGCGCGCCAGCAGGCGGTGTGCATTATCGATGGCCTGTTCGCCACCTTTGACCGCGACGTACATCAGGCACACTCCTGCACGCGAGTGCTGCGTGGCAAGCCGAGTACCTGGCTGCCGGCCAGAAAAAACACGTCCAGACCGCGCGGAAAATCGTTGCGCGCCTCACGCTCGCTCCAGAAACCGGCACCCACCGGCAAGGCGACCCGGTGCTGATGTTCAATGCCGGGCCCGCTCCACGTGAACGCCGGGCCGCCCACCAGCCCAGACAGCTGAATCAACAATGTGCACGACTGATCCGGGTAACGGTCATTGCCCAGGTCGAAGCCGTCCAGGTCTTGCGCCACCGAGGCATCAAGCAGCGCAAAGCGGGCCTTGTGTCGGTCGCCGACTATCGGGCAACCGCAATGGAACGACAGGTTGGCGCGGATCGCCGCCGTATCGAACGCAGGAGCCAGCCAGACTGGCGTGTCCAGATCCAGCAACGCCAGGCACAGGGCATGGGTCGCACTGTCCAGCCCCGCCAACGCGGGCGGCTGGTGTGCGGTCTGCAGCACCTGGACGACGCCGGGCCCGGCCAGTGCTTTCAGGGCCGTCCGAAAACTGCGCTGGGCATCTAGGACAGGGTCAGCGAAGGCAGGTTGTAACAGGGCAGCATTCATCAGTCTTCTCCTCGAACCAGGGTAAAGAACTCAACTTTGGTGGCAGCGGTTTCAGCGTCCTTGCGCGCTTGGCGCAGCGCTTGAGCCTCGGCCAGCGGCTCGATCAGCTCGGCCAGCCACCAGGCTTGCTGCGTGCCTTGCAGATGGGCGTCGGCAAGGGCTGCCAGTTCGGCGTGTCGTTTGTCGCGCCCGGCCAGGTAGCTGTAACCGGTTCGCCCGTCGGCCAGACGCACCACGCACCGCGTCACGGTCATTTCACCCAGGTTGAACGCAGCACCGGTACCGCCCATGCGGCCACGCACCAGACTCATGCCGATTTCCGGGGCGCGGATAATCTGCGAGTCGATGTCGCGCAGGGCGGCTTCGTGACGACTCAACCGCTCGCGGCTCGGCTCATCGACATGAGCGCGGGCGAGCACGCCCATCCAGCGCTGTCGCGCCTGTGTTTCAGGATTTATTTGCATGGATAACCTCTGCATCAGATGGTCACTTGGTACTGGAATCGGTCGCTGCGGCTGGTGGACCAGGAAAGCTCCACCGGCTGCCCGGACCGGTCACACGAAACCGTCAGCACGGTCAGCGCGGGCATATGCCGGGGCATCAGCAACAGCCCCGCCTCTTCCCGGGTCGGCAGCCGTGCACCGATCAGGCTTTGTTTGCGCGTCAATGGCAGGTCATGTTCGGCCAGATACTGGCGCAACGAACCGCCGTGGTAATCGGCCAACAGCTCGCGGTAATGGTCGCTGTAGCGATGGCGAATCAGGCTGACCGGCTGACCGTCGAGCTTGCGCAAGGTCTGTAGCTCGACCACTGGCTCACGTTCGGTCAGGCCGAGGTGCTGAGTGTCTTCTGCGCCCGCCAGGCACTCGCGGCGCAACAACAGGATGGCGTCCACCCCGATCCCCTGCGCCGACAGCGACTGGCTGTACGCGCTGTCCGCCTGCATCGGGTAGATCAGCGGGCGCTCCAGCACTTGCGTGCCCTTGCCCTGGCGGCGCAACACACTGCCTTCGCGGACCAGTTCGTCCACAGCGCGGCGCAAGGTGTGACGGTTGACGCTGAAGCGCTCGGCCAGTTGAAACTCGGCAGGCAGGTAATCGCCCGGTTGATAGGCCGCCAGCTCTGCGCGCAGTGTGTGCGCCAGCTCGCGGTACATCGGTTCGATTTGTCTAGACAACTGCATGGTTAAAAAAAGTGCCCTGCGGGACACCCCTCTCCGGTCAGATGAATTGTTTGCGCAAGCGCTGCGAGACAATGTCGATCGCGCTGACAACGACGATGATCACCAGCAACACAGCGCTGGTCTGGACGAAGGCAAAAGCGCGGATGTTTTCCCAGAGGATCACGCCGATCCCGCCAGCACCGACCATCCCCACCACCGTTGCCGAGCGCACGTTGGACTCGAAACGATAGAGAGCGTAGGAGATCCACAGCGGCATCACCTGCGGAATCACGCCGTAGATCACTTCCTGCAAGGCGCTGGCACCGGTGGCACGTACGCCTTCGACGGGTCCCGGTTCGATGGCCTCGACAGCCTCGGCGAAGAGTTTGGCCAGCACCCCGGTGGTACTGATCCACAACGCCAGCACCCCGGCGAATGGTCCAAGACCGACCGCGACCACAAACAGCATGGCGAACACCATTTCGTTGATGGAACGAAAGGCGTCCATGCAGCGACGCAGCGGCAAGTGAATCCACCATGGCGTGATGTTTTCGGCGCAGAGGATGCCCAGCGGCACCGAACAGACGATCGCCAGTACCGTGCCCCACAGGGCGATCTGGATCGTGACCAGCATTTCCTTTAGGTAGCTGCGCCATTCGCGGAAGTCCGGCGGGAAGAAGTCGGACGCGAAGGTCGCCATGTTGGCCGAGTCGCGGAACAGCGTCATCGGGTTCATTTCGGCGCCCTGCCAGGCCCAGGCCAGTGCCGCCAGAAACAGCCCCCAGCCCAGGTATTGAGGCCAGGTGCGCTTGCCGATGGGGTCGACGTATGCAACGTGAGTGTTCATGACAGTGTCCTGATAGCGGCTGGGCGGGCGCGACCGAACTGATCGCGCCCGGGACGATCGGGCTCAGGTATCAGCCGGCGGTACTGCTAGCCGTCTTCTGGTTCAGCTCGGTGATGCGGTCCTGCAGCTTGCTGAGGCTGGCGTCGATGGTTTTCAGACGCGCCGCTTTCTCCTGAGCATCCAGGGTCGTGCTGGCCACCACTTCGGTGCGCTGCTTGAACAGTTCAAGCTGGCGAATCGGCAACAGTTGGTCGTCGCTGGAGGTCAGGAACTTGCCCAGTTGCATGTTCTTGAGCACGGTCTTTTCTTCATCGGTATTGCCATAAGAAGCGAAGAATTCACGGATTTTGGCTTTGTTCTCCTCCGACAGCGCTTTGCTCCATACCATGGGGTCGGCCGGGATCAATGGCGACTTCCAGATCACCTTGAGCAGCTCGACCTTGTCCGGCTGAGTCACGGCCAGACGGTCCCAGCTTTCGGTATTGAAGGTCGCCACGTCCAGTTGCCCTTTGGCCACGCTCAGTGCATTGACCTCATGACTGGAGTTCAGCGTGCGTTTGAACGCAGTGGACGCATCGACGTTGTTCTTGGCGAAAACGTAATAACCCGGCACCAGATAGCCGGATGTCGAATTCGGGTCGCCGTTGCCGAAAGTCAGGCTCTTGGCATTCTTGAGCATGTCTTCGACCGAATTGATCGGGCTGTCCTTGCGCACGATCAGCAGGCTCCAGTAACCGGCAGCGCCGTTGGCAGCCGAGGTCTGAGCGAAGATTTCGCCGTTGGAGCGATCCACCGCTTCCATGGCCGCCTTGTTGCCCAGCCAGGCCACATCGACCTTGTTGAAGCGCATGCCCTGAATCAGCCCCGCGTAGTCGGAGGCAAACGTGGCGTTGACCTTGAGGCCGGTTTTCTTGCTCATATCGTCGAGAAACGGCTGCCAGATGCTTTTGAGGTTCTGCGACGACTCGGTGGACATGATGCCGAAATTGATGACTTTCTCTTCTGCGTGGACAGAGCCCAGCGCACAGGCGGTCAGCAAAGCGGCAGACGCAAGGACGCGACCGATACGGTTGAACATGCAAGCACTCCTGAGGTGAGGTTCATGCGATGGCTGTGTGTGTTTTTGGGGTATCAAGAGCAGCGGGCTGACAAGACAGGCGTCATGCCTTGGCCAGCACCAGTCGCGAGACCTTCGCAACAGGCGGCGCCTTGTCGACGCTGACCAGCCCCATGTCCTGATCCGCGCCATACAGGTCATTGAGGAACGAAGGCGTGAGGTGTCTGGCCGCCCCGTCAAAGTGGATGCGTCCGTCCTTGAGGGCCACGGCACGCGGGCAATAGCGCATCGCGTAGTCGACCTGATGCAGGGTCACGACCACGGTCTTGCCATCACGGCGATGAATGTCAGCGAGGATTTCCATCACCCGGCGCGCGGACTCCGGGTCTAGCGAAGCAATGGGCTCGTCCGCAAGAATCACTTCGGCGCGCTGGGTCAGTGCCCGGGCAATTGCCACCCGTTGCTGCTGGCCACCGGAGAGCGTCGACGCGCGCTGAGCGGCAAGATCGGCCAGCCCGACGCGATCCAGCGAGGCCATGGCGCGCTGCTTTTCCTCGCGGTTGAACAGCGCCAGATTGCCGCGCCAGCGCGGCATCCGCCCCAGGCAACCCAACAGCACGTTGTCCAGAACACTCAGGCGATTGACCAGATTGAACTGCTGAAAGATATAGCCAATGTCAGCACGCAATCGGCGAACCTGACCATTGAGACGGCCCGATGCCTGAACCTCACGGTCCAGCACCTGCACACGGCCACCGTTGTTGCGGTCGCAACAGGCCAGCCCGGCCAGATGCCGCAGCAGGGTTGACTTGCCAGAACCTGAAGCACCGATCAGGGCGACCATTTCGCCGGGTTGTATAGACAACGCAAGGTCAACCAAAGCGCTTTTGCGCGAAAAGGTCTTGTTCAGCCCCTCAACATGAATCGCTGCGTTCATGGACGTTCTCGGTCTTTACACAACCCGGTGCAGGTCGTATTCGGTTGTCAGCCAGACTGGACCGGTGTTGTTGCAGACGCATGAAGCGGTCATGACGAAGCCATAACAGTTTTTCGCAGAGACTGTTGCAATGGCGCAACGCAGCTGAAAACCGCAAGGGGCAAACAACAGGATCGTAGAAACGCAACGGCCCCTGCCAGCGTTGACTGGCAGGGGCCGTGGTGCTGCCTCGTTACATCAGATACGGAAGCTGCCTACCAGCTGTTGCAAACGTGCAGCCTGCTCTTCCAGCGAATTGCAGGCTTCCAGGGTCTGGCGCAGATTATCGACACCCAACTGGTTGAGGGTGTTGATGTGAGTGATGTCGACGTTGATCGACTCCACCACCGACGTCTGCTCCTCGGTGGCTGCCGCCACAGACTGGTTCATGCCGTTGATCTCGTCGATACGACGCGTCACGCTGCCCAGACGCTCGCCTGCACGGTTGGCAATGCCTACGCTGTCCTCACTCTGGCGCTGGCTTTCGGTCATGTTGATCACCGCCTCGCGAGCACCGACCTGCAGCTCTTCGATCATGGTTTGCACTTGCTGCGCCGAATCCTGAGTCCGGTGCGCCAGGTTACGTACTTCATCGGCTACTACTGCAAATCCGCGCCCTGCTTCACCGGCACGCGCAGCCTCAATCGCAGCGTTGAGCGCCAGCAGGTTGGTCTGCTGAGAAATGCTGGTGATCACTTCAAGGATCTGTCCGATGTTGGCAGTCTTGCCATTCAGGCTCTCGATGTTCACGCACGACTCACTGATCTTGCCCGACAGCTCGTTCATCGCCTTGATGGTCTGCTGCACCACGCTCTGACCGTCACCGGCCAGCTCGCTGGCGTCACTGGACTGTTGCGAGGTGCGCGCCGCGTTCTGGGCGATTTCCTGCGCCGCAGCGCCCAATTCGTTGATTGCCGCCGCCACGCTTTCGGTGCGGTTGGCCTGCTGATCCGAGTTGCTCATTGACGCGTTCGACACCTTGACCACACGGGTCGCCACTTCACCCAGTTGTGCAGCGGTCGATGCTACTTCGCGAATCGAGGTGTGAATCCGCTCGACAAAATGGTTGAAGGACTCGGCCAAGGCGCCGAATTCGTCCTGAGAGGTAATCGCCAGACGCTTGGTCAGATCACCTTCACCGTCTGCGATGTCGCGCATGGCTCGGCCCATCTGGTGCAGCGGCTGCATCAGCACTCGGATCAACAAGCCCAACAGCAGAATGATCACCACGACCACGACGACCATCGCCGTGATGGCCGAAGCGCGGAACTCGCTGAGCATCGAATACGCCGCGTCCTGCTCAAGCACCAATGCCACGTACCAGTTGGCGGTCGATACGCCCTGCACGGGAGTGAACGAGATGATTTCCGGCTTGTTGCCGGAATCGATTTCAGTCACCCCGGTGGCGATTTTCGGCGTATTGGTCGGATAGGCTTCGCTGATGTTCTTCAACACCAGCTTGCTGTCCGGGTGCACCAGGATCTTGCCTTCGGCGCTCACCAGAAACGCGTAGCCATGACCACCGAAATTCAGCGAGTTGATGATTTTAGTGACGCTGTCCAGCGAGATATCCGCACCGGCGACACCGGCAAACTGGTTCTGGATCTTGACCGGCGTCGCCAGCGTCATCACCAGCTTGCCGGAAGATGCTGCTATGTAGGGTTCGGTCACGATGGTGCCCGGCGCATTCTGCGCAGCCTTGTACCAGCCACGCGCTCGAGGGTCATAGTCAGCCGCGCGGTTACCTGCAGGGACCGAGAACATCACGCCTTCGGTGCTACCGAAATAGCTGAGCTGGAAGTTATCGGCGTAAGTCGCCAGACCGATGGCGCGCTGCAACTGCGGCAGCTCCTTGCCATCCAGCGCAACCTGCTGGGACATGGACTGGAGCAACTGGATGCGGCTTTCGAGCCAGGTCTGAATATTTTGCGTGGTCAGGCTACCGAGTTGTTGCAACTCGGACAACACACTGGATTTCAATGACTGACGTTGTCGATAGTCGTTTATGACAATAAACACACTGAAAGCGACCACTACGATCAGGGCAGCGGCCAAAAGAATTTTTTTACTGAAACCCAGGTTTTTCATCATCAATCATACTTCCACGGTAAAAACGCACAGGGACGATCCCAGGACCGACAGAGACACTTCAAAACGTTGTACCGTTTTGTACGGAATAGAACATAAAACGCACACAGCACCCATTTCCGTGCTGCTGCAGCCCTCTAGGGCGAGCCTTACAGACCAGATATCATAAAGCTATCATCCAGTAGGAGTACACGAAGTTCGTAAAGGAATGATCAACGGTATTTATCAATCGCTTGTGGGAACCGTACAAGTAAATCAATGAATACCCTTCGTCCTTTTTAAGCCCGGCATTGTTTTACAATGGGATCCATAATATCCACCAACCCGATACGGTTATTCAGGCTCTTTTTAAACCGGTACCGTTACTTTCGAAGGTACTCAAAACGCTATATCGGCCAGAAACCGGCAGTCTTTTATTATTTTTTTTCGTCCCGATGAGAGGCATTTCCCACAATTGATCATCGGGCGTGCAGAGTGGAAAAAACTGGCTATGGTCAATTCATCCCGCCGTGTAGAGGATGGTCCCCATCATGATGAGCATTGAAAAGCTGTTTGACGATTTGCACAGTCTTCCGAGCATCCCAAAAGTCGCTCAGGATCTGATGCTGCAGTTCGATAACCCCTCCTCCAACGTTGAAGGCATTGCCCGAAATATCGAAAAGGACCCGGTAATCGCCGCCAAGGTGCTGCGTTTGGCCAACTCGGCGCGGTTTCGCGGCTCTCGTGATTCATCGAGTATCGAAGATGCTGCCATGCGTCTGGGTTTCAACACCCTGCGCACACTGGTGATGGCCTCAGCGGTAACTGGCGCCTTCAAGGCTGGCCCAAGCTTCGACCTCAAGGGCTTCTGGCTGAAGAGTTTTCAGGTCGCGGGCATTTGCCGAATGCTGGCCAAGCAGACCGGCACCGATCCGGAAATTGCGTTTACCTGTGGGGTGATGCACAACATCGGTGAATTGCTGATCCAGACCGGCGCGCCCGAAGTGGCCGAACGCTTGAACAGTGCGGCGAAAGCCGGGACCCCTGGGCGCGTGGCCAGCGAAACACTGCAACTCGGCTTCGGCTACCCGGAAGTCGGCGCCGAACTGGCGCGCCGCTGGCACCTGCCAAATGTGATTCAGCAGGCGATTGCCTACCAGGCCAACCCTATGCAAGCTCCGAACGCGCCACCCTTGCCACGCATTGTTGCGCAGGCCATCGTGATTTCCGATGCACTGGAAGCCCACGGCGGCGCAACCCCTGAAGCCCAGAAGGCTTCCGATGGCCCGCTGATGGAAGGGATCGACCTGAATACGCTCTTCGCCGGACTGCCAGCGGTGCTGGAAGCAGACAAGGCGTTTTCAGAACTGCTGGGTTGACGCCTGGCCTGCCGACGGGCTCTCCATGCAGGAGTCTGTCGGGAGCGTTTCTTTTGCTTAAGCAGGGGCTGCTAGATCCGCCAGGCATTTCGCGGTTGCGCGGAAGTTTTCGTCAGCTAGCTGACTTCCATAGAACCTCTGGGGTCAGCGTGCTGACGAAGACGCCGATGAGTCTCCTCTAGATATCAGCCGCTGATCGACCTTGGCAAAGAGCTTTCCAGACCTGTACGTGGGTGCGCAGAAAACGCGCACCCTACCCACCCGTCTGCATTCCACCGGCACCTCATCCAGCCGGCCCCGCGATACTTTCAGCACACTGCGCAAGCTTTCGTCGAACTGCGCAAAACGCTGCGCAATGCTGATAGACGCTTGAAGAAAAGCCTCCAGCCCAAAGCCTTAAAAACCCACAACCCCTTGATTTAACTGGCTAAAAACAACATGGCACCGTTCTTGTTATGCCCTCCCTTTCAACGAGCGCGATTGCTCGTCAAGACGAAAGGGAATCGGGATGTTCGCAGCCATCAATCATGTTCATTTCATTCTGAGCCATAGCCTTGTCAACGACTCATCACTGACAGATCGCTACCTCACGCCACGCAGACACCATCGCCGCGCCGAGTCCACCCGATGAGAATCGGAAGCCTGAGTGCCGGGCCATGCTGCGAAATCGACAAGTTCATCGTTCAGGTCGTCGGCAAGGATCATGACGACAGCCAGAAACTCGTCCTCACCTGCCCGGATGGCTCAACTGTCTACCGTTCCGAACCCGAGACGCTGGAGCACGAACGGTTCAGTTGCCTGCTGGAAGTCTGGGACCACGTGGCCGGTGCGCAGCTGCATCTGGACATTGCAACGGTCGACGGCGCGCCGCTTAGGCTGCCCCTATTGAGCGACACGCGCGTAACGCCTCGCCAGATCGGCGCGCAGTTCAATCAGCTGGTGCCGGTGCTGCCGTTCGTGTCACTGCCCGGTTCAAAGACCGTCTACGACCTCGGCACGCCCGTGCTGGCCCGCGCCGGTTACGTGTATGTGTTTTATCGCCAGACACTCTGGCGCGAGCTTGAGGTGCGAGTCACCGAGACCGGTACCACCTACCACGACATTGACGTGGCCGCGCATCGCAGTGAGGACGGCTTTTCAAACGACGAGCGTCCTGCGCGCGGAGTCGCACTTGATGACATCTGGCTGCCTGCACGATGGGACAACAACCGCCTGCAGGACCTGCAGCTGTGCTTTTCCGAGATACAGCTCAGCGCGCCGCGCCTTGAGCGCCTGGAAAAGGACGCTACCTTGCGAGCCCAACGCTGCCAGAATCCTGACCTGATCTGCTCGAACGAACGCCTCAACGACCTCTACAAAGGCAAGCCGGAAGGCGACGCCATGCTCAAGGCGTTTTCCCGCTTTGATGGCAAGGACCCGGTGGCGCAGATACTGCTGGCACCGGTCAGCGCGGTAAAACTGAGCCTGGTTCTGCACGCCTTCCCCATCGCACTGGCCGCCCCTCAGCGCACCAGACAACCCGGTTACGAGCGCTTGCTGGATCATCCGGCGCTTTATCTGTGCGACCTGTCGGGCCAGTATCCAGTCACTGCGCTGGAACAGGCGAAGGCCTTCCTTGCCCAGGCAGATGGAGGAACGGCTCCGCCGAACACCCTGGCGCTTGAACTGACGGCCGTGTCCGACGCGCTGCTCACTACTTTGCCGTCAGACACCGAACAGGAACCGCAGACACCCACCGATACGACCGCGTTGTGGAACGCCCAGCCCAGTGTCGTCGATGTGTTGAGCAAGGCCCGGCATCGGCAGGTGTACGGCGTTCTGCTGGACGATGCCTGCTATCGCATCCGTCACCTGCGTCAACGTCTCGAAACCCACCAGCAACTGCTGGGCCTGTGCGCCCGTCTCGCGATTCAACACCCGCACCACGCCAGCGCGCTGCTCGTCCAGCAACTGGTGATACCTCGCGCCATTCGCGGCAGCGAGAACCCACTGCACAAGGCTGCCGAAAAGCTCAAGCTGGAAGGTCGGCAAACCATCAACCGCTGTACCGCCGCCGTGGAACGCATCATGGTCTGGCAGCACATGCTCAGCGCACAGAACGCTCTGGTTGAAACGCTGGAACAGAACAGAACGGTCCAGACTCTGGCTGATCATCTGAGCCTGGAAGGCTTTGAGTACGTGGCCGCGATGTTCGACCTGAGCCGGACGCTGGCCGCCATCGTCCTCAAGCCATCCGGCGTCGACCCGCTCGCGGCCAGCGGCGACATCGTGGACGCCGTCACCGAAGTAAGCCAGTGGGAATCGACAGTCAGCCAGGGTCAGAAATTTCTGGCGCGTATTGCCGATGATACCCAGTCAGCGCTGCACGCCATGCTATGGCCCCCGACCGAGCCGGCAGCGGTAGAAGCGCCTTACAAACAGCCGGACACGCAAGACAGGAATCTCGGCGACGGTCATTTTCGACCGAGCGAGCTGGCCCGTTTTGAACACCACCCAGCTCCCGACCCTGTCGCGCAACTCACGCTGGACGCCACCGTGCTGGCCAATCTGCTGGCGGGTGACAGCCTGCAGAACTTCCTGTTGATCAACAGTGGCAAAGCCGCCACCGCCGCGCTGGTCAGCATCTACGAAAACCTGCAAAGCGCCGTCGACAACGCAGCCAATGCGGTCGATGCGGCGAGCCAGAACTTGTCCTCCGCAACAAACAGCGCCAACGCCGCCAGACAGCCGCAACCCACACCTCAGCCCGACAGCAGCTCAGGAACCTCTACCCGCAGGATCAACCTGACCCGTCAGGGCCGAGGTGTACAGCACCTGCGCAGCATGATGCCGCGTCACTTCGGCGCAGCCTTCCTGACAAAACGAAACCAGGTAAAACCAGGCGACTACGTGTTCGGCCTGGAAGACCTGCCGGACAAATCCTCGATGCCCAACAAGCGTTACGGCGAATACCTCAACGCAAACGGCAAGCCCTTCCAGGACATCGACCCGCCCATGAGACACAACGGCGCCCTTCCCAGCGGCGACCATCAAGTGCTGGTCATGCCCCGCGGCCACAAAACCGCGCAGATCGTCAGCGACATGAACCGAAAACTCAAAGCCGCCTGGGAAGC